>WBZU01000019.1_pt1 | contig 235777 bp, 222 predicted proteins | sample 5204311 | NCBI WGS metagenome assembly WBZU01 (sample SAMN12344359, study PRJNA552823) | activated sludge metagenome | biome: Activated sludge suspended growth; feature: Nitrification reactor; material: Wastewater; isolation source: activated sludge from nitrification reactor of wastewater...
GGGTGGCTTCCCGCCTCCCCCGGGTGGCTTCCCGCCTCCCCCGGGTGGCTTCCCGCCGCCCCCCGGTGGCCTCCCGCCGCCCCCGGGTGCCTATCCGCCACCAGCCGGCGCCTACCCGCCGCCCCCGGGCGGCTATCCGCCGCCACCCGGCGCATACCCGCCCCCGCCCCCCGGTGGCTACCCGCCGCCACCGCCCATGGAGGGCGGATGGGCGCCGCCCCCTCCCGGCCACAACCACTACAGCGTCGGTGACGCGTTCAGCTGGGCCTGGAACAAGTTCAGTAAGAACGCGGTGCCGTCCCTCGTGGGCGCATTGATCATCAACGTGCTCCTGACGCTGCTCGTTGTGGTGTTTGCCGTTGCGCTGCAGGCTGTTTCGCCCGAGACGTTCACCGCTGTCGACGCCGGTGACACCATGATCGAGACGACCACCACCACCATCAACGGCGCCGGTGTCGCGGTGATTTTCGTCGGCTTCCTCGCGCTGCTGGTGTTCGTCGGTGCAACGCTGTCCGCCTACATCGGCGGCACACTGGACATCGCAGACGGACGTCCGGTCACGATCGGATCGTTCCTGCGTCCGCGCAATATGGGCTCGATGATCGTGGCGACGATCATCGCCGGCATTCTGACCGCTATCGGCCTGGCCTTGTGCATCATCCCCGGGCTCATCGTCACGGTGTTCACGCTGCTGTACCCGATCGCCATCGTCGACAAGAACCTGTCGCCGATCGACGGGCTTCGCGCCAGCTTCGACATCGCCAAACGCAACTTCGGACAGGTGGCCCTGGCCTGGTTGATCAGCGCGATCATCCTGGCCATCGGCAGCTCCTGCCTGGTCCTGACCGTGCTGTCGTGGCCGATCGCCTACCTGTTCCTGGTGTACACCTACCGCAAGCTCAACGGCGAGACGGTCGCCCCGGCCACCGTCTGACCGGTTCTCCGCGGTCCGCGTTTAGGCTCGACGACGATGACTGACACGCACCGCGGACGGGGTTTCGCCACCAGAGCCATCCATGCGGGTTACCGCCCGGACCCGGCGACGGGGGCGGTCAACGCCCCCATCTACGCCAGCAGCACCTTCGCCCAGGACGGCGTCGGCGGACTGCGTGGCGGGTTCGAATACGCGCGCACCGGTAACCCCACGCGGGCCTCGCTGGAGCGGGTGCTGGCCGCGGTCGAAGACGGCGACTACGGGCGGGCGTTCAGTTCCGGGATGGCCGCCGGCGACTGCGCCCTGCGGGCGGTGCTGCGCCCCGGTGACCACATCGTCATCCCCGACGATGCCTACGGCGGCACCTTTCGCCTGATCGACAAAGTGTTCCAGCACTGGGGCATTCGCCATACCGCGGTCCATCTCGCCGACCTGGACGCGGTCCGGTCGGCCGTCACCAGTGACACCCGGATGATCTGGGTGGAGACGCCGACCAACCCGCTGCTGTCCATCGCCGACATCGCGGCGATCTCCGAGATCGGCCATGGCGCGAGCGCAAAGGTTCTGGTGGACAACACCTTTGCCTCGCCGGCGCTGCAGCAGCCGCTTCGGCACGGCGCCGACATCGTGCTGCACTCGACGACCAAGTACATCGGCGGGCACTCCGATGTGGTGGGTGGCGCACTGGTGACCGATGACGAGGAGCTCGATGCCGCATTCGGCTTCCTGCAGAACGGCGCCGGTGCCGTCCCCGGGCCCTTCGACGCCTACCTCACGATGCGTGGACTGAAGACCCTGGAATTGCGCATGCAACGCCACAGTGAGAACGCCGCCCGGGTGGCGGAACTGCTCGTCGGCCACCCGGCGGTCAGCCGCGTGCTCTATCCCGGCCTGCCCGACCATCCCGGCCACGCGGTGGCGGCCCGGCAGATGAGTGGGTTCGGTGGCATGGTGTCCGTGCGGATGACCGGCGGGGTGCAGGCCGCCCGCGATTTCTGTTCGCGCACAGAGATTTTCATTCTCGCGGAGTCGCTCGGGGGGGTGGAGTCGCTCATCGAGCATCCGGGTGCGATGACGCACGCCTCAACCGCCGGTTCCCAGCTCGAGGTGCCTGACGATCTGGTGCGGCTGTCGGTGGGTATCGAGGATCCCGCTGACCTGCTGGCCGATCTCGACCAGGCGCTGGCTTAACCGGGAGCGCAGTCGAGTCGACCGATGCCGCCGCGAAATACGGCGGAGGAGCGAGACAATCCGGCTCAAGCCAGCGCCGGCAGAACGGCCGCGAGGGTCAGTGAGAGATTGACCTGCGCGGTGTCGGTGCTGTCGACCCAGCCGCCGTCGGCGATCTCACGGGCCCGCTCGTCGACGAGCGCCACGCCGTCGTCGTTGAGTGACAGGACGACCTGAAGTCCGTGCACCGCGTGCAGCAGACAGATCACCGCCGCCGTGACAGAAGCCGGCCTCCGATTCTCGAACAGAACGCCCAGCAGTTCCGAGCGGGCCACCGCGACGCGGCTGCGGTTCTTGATCGGCCAGCGATAGTGGTTGCGCCGCAAGCGATGTTCTGTCAGGGCGAGCTGATGGATCTGGCCGCTTCGCAGCAGTTGGTCCAGGACATCGTCCTCGGCACGTTTGCGCAGCGCGGCGATCGCGTCCGACGCCGTGATCGGCTTCTGCTCCAGCACCCCCAGTGTCGGCCGCACCGATGGATCCACCGGCACGGGTCCGGCCAGTGCAGTCAGATGCCCCGCCGGCAACGGCTCATCGGGAAGCGTCGGGCGGACCCGGCAGTCCAGGGCCAGGTCTGCGACCAGGGCGCCGGCGAGCACACGGCCCAGCGGTGCCCGGTCCAGCTGCGGTTGCTCCTCGGGATTGTCGAGAAGGAGCAGCAGGAGCTCCTCGGCAATGCGCGCCATGTCGCCCGGGGGCTAGGAGTGGTACGGCTCGGCGCTGACCAGTGTCACTTTCACGCTGCTGCCGCTCGGCACGGTGTAGGACCGGGTCTCGCCGACCTTGGCGTTGAGCAGGGCAGCGCCCAGTGGTGAGTTGGGGGAGTACACCTCGAGCTTGCCGTCGCTGACGATCTCCTGGCGGGTGGCGATGAGGAACGTCTCGGCGTCGGACTCGTCGCCGTCGTAGTAGACCTTGACCACTGAGCCGGGCAGCGCGACGCCGGACTGCTTGGGCGCTTCACCGACTTTGGCGGTGTTGAGCAGCTCCTGAAGCTGGCGGATGCGTGCCTCTTCCTGACCCTGCTGTTCGCGGGCGGCGTGGTAGCCGCCGTTTTCCCGCAGGTCGCCCTCCTCGCGGCGGTCGTTGATCTCCGCGGCGATGATGGGACGATTCGCGATCAGCTGGTCGAGTTCGGCCTTGAGCCGGTCGTAGGACTCCTGAGTCAGCCAGACCACCTGGTTGTCGGTCATCTCGTCGCACTCCTCGGTCGTGTTCCCGCGGTGTTCGCGGTGTGGTCAGAGTTCACCGCCGGGAGGTGCAGACGATGCCGCGTGTATTGCCACTCCCGCGCCGCGAATCTGAGCGCAAATGAAGCAATACACGGCTCCCAGCAGGAACCGTGTATTGCACGAGTGTAGCACCGGCGGCCCCGCCGCCTGCGGGTTTTGCGGGTCCGAACGTTTGCTGATCAGCCTGTACGCAGGAGGTAGGGGGGCACGTCGGTGCCGCAGCCGTAGATGTCGCCGACATAGGGCCGCCGGAACGACTTGACGTTGGCGGTGACCTGAACGGTGCGGACGTCGGCCGGCCCGACGAGCACCTCGCGCCGGCCTGTCTCCGAGCCGTCCTTGGAACGGGCCCGCACGATGCACACGACCGGGGTTGCCGGGTCTTTCCGGGTCACGCTGATCGTGACGGCCACAGTCTGGTCGTCGAGGACCTCGTAAGCGCCCATCTTGCCCTCGACGTCGGCGCCCTCGAAACGTTGATGGGCCACCACGGCCACCCCGACCAGAACCAGCGTGGTGAGCGCGCCGAGCACCATCACCAGCCGTCGGCGCCGCTCCGCCGGCATCGGTGCCCGGCCGTACCGCGACGGCGGCAGCGGGCGTGCGTCTGACATGGGAGCAGTGTGCCTGTCGGGACCGGGCTGGATTGCGGGTACCCCTACCGCAAATGGGACGATGGGGGGCCGACGGCCCGCGCGGGCCACGGCAGGCAGACATCAGGCAGCTGACACACAGAGGGACACGTGACCGAACTTCGGTTGATGGCGGTGCACGCCCACCCGGACGACGAGGCCAGCAAGGGCGCGGCCACGTGCGCGCGGTACGTCGACGAGGGACACCGCGTGCTCGTGGTCACCCTGACCGGCGGCGAACGCGGCGACATCCTGAACCCGGCGATGGATCTTCCGGAGGTGCGCGGTCGCATCGCCGACATCCGCCGCGACGAGATGGCCAGGGCCGCCGAGATCCTCGGCGTGGAGCACCGCTGGCTGGGTTTCGTCGACTCCGGCCTGCCCGAGGGCGATCCGCCCCCGCCGCTGCCCGAGGGCTGCTTCGCGCTGGTCCCCCTCGAGGAGCCGGTGGCCAGGCTGGTGGAGCTGATCCGCGAATTCCGGCCCCATGTCATCACGACGTACGACGAGAACGGCGGCTACCCTCACCCGGATCACATTCGCTGCCACCAGGTTTCGATTGCCGCGTTCGAAGCCGCCGCCGATCCGGCCGCCCACCCCGAGGCCGGGCCGGCGTGGGCGGTCAGCAAGCTCTACTACATCCACGGCTTCCTGCGTCAGCGCATGCAGATGCTGCAGGACGAGTTCGCCAAGAACGGCCAGGAGGGGCCGTTCGCCCGATGGCTGGAGCAGTGGGATCCCGACCACGACGCGTTCGAGCAGAGGGTCACCACACGGGTCTACTGCGCGCCTTACTTTGCCCAGCGGGACGATGCGCTTCGGGCCCATGCCACCCAGATCGACCCCGACGGTTTCTTCTTCGCGACCCCGTTAGAGTGGCAGCAAAGGCTGTGGCCCACCGAGGAGTTCGAATTGGCCCGCTCCCGGGTGCCCGCCGTCCTGCCGGAAGACGACCTGTTCGCCGGGATCGAGGTGTTCGAGTGAACGCAGCGCACATCAACGACGTGCTGATCGTCCTGCTGGCCGAGGGACCGAAGAACACCGGGCCGGACTTCGGCAAGGCCAGTCCGGTGGGGCTGCTCGTCGTCGTCCTGCTGCTCATCGCGGTGTTCTTCCTGGTGTGGTCGATGAATCGTCATCTCAAGAAGGCGCGTGATCACTTCGCCGAGACCGCGGCTCCGCTCCCTGCCGCGGAAACGCAGACCGCCGCCGACGGTGGGGAGCCCGCTGCGACCCGGGAGCCCTCGGGTGAGCCCGGCGGGTAACGAGCTCGGCGCCGCGACAAGCCCGTATCTGCGCCAGCATGCCGACAACCCGGTGCACTGGAAGCAGTGGACCCCCGAAGCGCTGGCCGAGGCTGCTCGCCGCGACGTGCCGATCCTGCTGTCGATCGGCTACGCCGCCTGTCACTGGTGCCACGTGATGGCCCACGAGTCCTTCGAGGACGCACAGGTGGCCGAGGCGATGAACGAGTTCGTGTGCATCAAGGTCGACCGGGAGGAGCGCCCGGACCTCGACGCCGTCTACATGAACGCCACCGTCGCCATGACCGGGCAGGGCGGCTGGCCGATGACCTGTTTTTTGACTCCGGACGGCCGGCCGTTCTTCTGTGGCACCTACTTTCCCAAACAGCAGTTTCTTCAGTTGCTCGCCGCGGTGAGCCAGACGTGGCGGCAGAGTCGAGACGAGGTCGAGCAGGCCAGCGACCACATCGCCGGCGAATTGCGGCGGATGGCCTCCGGGCTACCGGGCGGCGGCCCCGAGATCTCCCCGGCACTGTGCGATCACGCCGTCGACGCGGTGCTGCGCGACGAGGACACCGCCCGAGGCGGGTTCGGGCCCGTGCCGAAGTTCCCGCCGTCGGCTCTGCTGGAGGCATTGCTCCGCAGCTTCGAGCGCACCGGCTCGCCGATGCCGCTCGCCACGGTGCGGCGAACCTGCTCGGCGATGGCGCGGGGCGGCATCTACGACCAGCTGGCGGGCGGGTTCGCGCGGTACAGCGTGGACGCCGATTGGGTGGTGCCGCACTTCGAGAAGATGTTGTACGACAACGCTCTTCTACTGCGGGCCTATGCGCACTGGGTCCGCCGAACCGCCGACCCGCTGGCCCGACGGGTGGCCGCCGAGACCGCGGCGTTCATGATGGACGAACTCGGCGCCGCCGGCATGTTCACCTCGTCGCTGGACGCCGATGCCGCCGGGGTGGAGGGATCCTCCTACGTCTGGACTCCCGCCCAGTTGCTCGATCTCCTCGGTGGGGACGACGGACTCTGGGCCGCAACGGTTTTCGACGTCACCGACGCCGGTACGTTCGAACATGGCAGTTCGGTGCTGCAGTTACCGGTCGACCCGGATGACTGGGAGCGATTCGAACGGCTGCGCCGGGTGCTGCTGGCCGCTCGGGCCGAGCGGCCCCAACCCGGCCGTGACGACAAGGTGGTGACCGCCTGGAACGGTCTGGCCATCACCGCTCTCGCCGAAGCGTCTGTGGCCCTTGACGATCCACGGCTGCTCGATTCGGCTCGGAGCTGCGCGGAGGCCCTCCTGCAACTGCACATGGTCGACGGCCGGCTGCGGCGGGCCAGCCTCGGTGGCGCCGTGGGCGAGAGCGCGGCGATCCTCGAGGACTACGCGATGCTTGCGACCGGACTGCTGGGGCTGTATCAGCTGACCGGCGAACTGCAGTGGCTGGAACATGCCACCGGACTTCTTGACCTCGCGCTGCGGCACTTCGCCGACCCCGACCGGCCGGGGCGCTGGTTCGACACCGCCGACGACGCCGAACAGCTGATGGTCCGCCCGTCCGACCCGGTGGACGGGGCCACTCCGTCGGGAGCGTCGTCGATCGCCGAGGCGCTGCTCACCGCGGCTCATCTGGTCGACGGCGAGCGCGCCGGACGCTACGGCGAGGCGGCCGCGGAAACCCTGCTGGCCCACTCCGCACTGCTGGCCCGCGCGCCGCGGTCGGCGGGCCACTGGCTGGCGGTCGCCGAGGCGGCGGTGCGGGGGCCGCTGCAGATCGCGGTCGCCACCGACGACGCGGATTCGGCGCTGCTGACGGCGGCGCGGCAACTGGCCCCGGGCGGCACCGTGGTGGTCGGCGGCCCGGTGGACTCCATGCCTCTGCTGGCCGGACGCGACCGGATCGGCGGCGAGGACGCAGCCTACATCTGTCGGGGGAAGGTCTGCGACTTGCCGGTCACCGGCGCCCCGGAACTCACTGAGGCGCTCGGAGTTCCCCTTTAGCGTCGGCGGCCGCCGACGCCTGGAGGGTCGTAGTGGCGTCGGGCCCGCCGAAGCGTGGACGGGCGTAGTAGCGTCGGGCCCGCCGAAGCCTGGACGGGCGTAGTAGCTTGACGGCATGCCGAGCCCAGAGCAGATCGAGTCCGTCGTCCATCGCTATCTGGACCTGGTCGCGAACGGCTCCGCCGAGGAGATCGCCGATCTGTATGCCGCCGATGCCACTGTCGAGGATCCGGTCGGCAGCGAGGTGCACATCGGCCGGCACGCTATCGCGGGTTTCTACAAGAACATCGAAAACGCCCCCAAGGAAACGGAATTGCTCGCCCTGCGGGTGGCCGGGAATCAGGCGGCATTCATGTTTGCCATCACTGTCGGCGCCGGCGAACACCGCGTCCGTATCGAGCCCATCGACGTGATGGTGTTCGACGGCGAGGGCAAGGTGTCGGCGATGAAGGCCTATTGGTCGCCGGCCAACGTCACGCAGGTGTAGGGAGGCGTCTCCGGGATCTTCGGGAAGGCCTGGTGCCGAGAGCGATTCGGGCTGGGTGGCAGGCTGTGGCGCGGCGTCCTCTGACTCCACTGCTGCTCGTCCGGGACGGCGGCCGGGGGTCGCGTTACCTGGCGCTGGCCGGCCTGGCCGGTACGGCCGCCAGCGGAGTGCTGACACCCCTCACCAGAAGACGGCGAACCACATGGCGATGTAGTGGCAGATCGCCGCCACCGCGGTGCACGCGTGAAAGAACTCGTGGTGGCCGAACGTCGTCGGCCACGGATTGGGCCACTTCAATGCGTACAGCACCCCGCCGACGCTGTAGAGCACCCCGCCGACGATGAGCAGCACCACCGCCGCGACGCCCGCGCCCTGCATGATCGGCCCGATGAACCAGATCGCCACCCAACCCAGCAGGAGGTAGAGCGGTACACCGACCCACCGCGGCGCCGACGGCCAGAACATCTTCAGCAGCACCCCGGCCAGCGCTCCGCCCCACACGATCCAGAACAACGTCCAGCCGTCTTGGTCGGGCAACGCCAGTAAGGCGAACGGCGTGTAGCTGCCGGCGATGAACACGAAGATCATCGAGTGGTCGAGCCGCTTCATCCACTTCCGGGCCGTCGGAGAGGTCCAATTGACCCGGTGATAGGTGCCGCTGACGGCGAACATCGCCACGATCGTGATCGTGTAGATCAGTGTGGCGATGCCGGCGCGGGTGCCCTGGATCGCCCAGGACACCGATACCAGCGTCGCGCCCGCGATGGCTGCGACGACGGCGGCGTAGACGTGAATCCATCCCCGTGCCCGAGGTTTTCCGAGGAACTGAACGACGCCGTCGACGACGGCTTCGGGAAAGTCCTCGGCCTCGCTCACTGCACGGCGCCGAGTCTGGTCAGGATCGGTGACGTCGGTCCCCGATGTCATCTTCACCTCCGCCGAATCGAGGTGGCGTTCACCCCGGTTTACCCCCGGGGGCCACAGTAGTCTGGATTGTCGTGGAGATCATTCCGTCGCGCCTCAAGGAGCCTGCCTATCGGCTCTACGAGACGCGTTTGCGGCATGAGTTGGACAACTCCAAATGCGCACTGCCGCGCCATATTGCCGTTCTGTGTGACGGCAACCGCCGCTGGGCCCGTGACGCCGGTTACAACGACGTCAGCTACGGCTACCTCATGGGCGCCGCCAAGATCGCCGAGATGCTGCGGTGGTGTGCCGCCGCGGACATCGAGATGGCCACCGTGTACCTGCTGTCGACGGAGAACCTGCAGCGTGACCCGCAGGAACTCGCCGACCTCATCGAGATCATCACCGACGTGGTCGAGGAGATCTGCGCGCCGGTCAACCGCTGGAGTGTTCGCACGGTTGGCGACCTGGAACTCATCGGCGAGGAGCAGGCCCGCCGGGTGCGTGACGCCGTCGACGCTGCAGCCGCCACCGCCCCGACCGGTTCCTTCCACGTCAACCTCGCGGTCGGCTACGGCGGTCGCCAGGAGATCGTGGACGCGGTCAGATCCCTGCTGGGCAAACAGGTGGCCAACGGCGCCACCCCGGAGCAGATGATCGAGTCGGTGACCGTCGACAGCATCTCCGAGAACCTCTATACCTCCGGCCAACCCGACCCCGACCTGGTGATCCGGACGTCGGGGGAGCAGCGCCTATCCGGATTCCTGTTGTGGCAGAGCGCCTATTCGGAAATGTGGTTCACCGAGGCGCACTGGCCCGACTTCCGCCGGGTGGACTTCCTGCGTGCATTACGGGATTACACCCGTCGCCACCGCCGGTACGGAGCCTGAGCGTGGTCGCGCTGTCAGCGCTCGTGTTCGCGCTGGCGTGGTGGATGGGCCTGTATCTGCTGTCGCGTGATCCCCGTAAGCCGGTGCTGGTGTTGGCCGCGGTCGGGCTGTGCGGGTTCGCGGCCGTCGTCGCACTTGACGCGGTCCGGTCTGGCGGAGCCGGGCACGCGGAGGTGTTGAGCCGCATCGAGATCTATCTGGCGGCCGTTCCCGCCATCGCGTGGTTCGCCGTGGTGCTGGAGATCGCGCGGCCCCCGGACACCACGCGCGGCCGCGGGCGAGAGATCGCGCTGACGGCTCTGGTGGCCGCCGCGGTGCTTACCGGCGCGGCTATTGCGGGAGGCGTCAATGGGCCACTGCGGCTGGGGCATTGGCTGATGTTCGCGGTGATCTCGGTATCCACGCTGGGGGCGATGGTGGCCGCCGTGCGGAATCTATCCCCGGGTCGCTTCGCTCCTGCCCGCCGGAACCCCGCCCAGCCGGTCCGGGTGGCCGGCGTGGTGGTGGTGGCGACCCTGTTCTTCGCCCTGGGCAACGCGATCCTGATCATCCCCCTCGGCCTGGTGCCTAGTTGGCTGGCGCTGGCCTCAACGGGTGTCGACATTCTGCTGCTCGGTGTGGCCGTGGCGCTCTGGGACGCCTTCGACGAGGGTCAGGCGCTGCGTGCGGCGATGGTGCGGTCGTTCATCGGATCCTTTGTGGTGGCCGCGGTGCTGGGCGGGCAGCTGCTCATCGCGCTGGGTCTGCTGGGGCTGGACGTCCGGGGACGGATAGCCCTGACGGCATTGGTGTTCACCACCGTGGCGATCTCCATCGCGGTCACCGTGCTGGCCGACCCGCTCGCCGGCCTGCTGGACCGCATCGCGTTCTCGCGGTCCCCGCGGCTGCGGGCCGACCGTGCCGCCCTGCGCACCACCGAGGCCGCGCTGCCGCTGCGCTCAGCGAGCCCGCTGGACGATCTCGACAGCGACACTTTCGCGCGGCTCACCCGCCGGGCCCTGGGCCACTACGGCGATCTGGCCAAGCTGGTGGCCAGCCCGCTGACGCAGCTGCCCGAGATCGACCGCCGGCTCGCCGAGCGCGGGGCACCCGACCAGCCGCTGGAACGGGCAGCCGAGCTGCGGGCGTTGCTCGCCGACCGGATCGAGCGGCTCAAGCCCCGTGACGACGGCCACTTCGGCACCACCGAGCAATGGCGCTACTACAACGCTCTCTATTTCCCCTATGTCGTCGGTGTGCGGGCCTACGCCCAGAACGCCACCGCGGCCGGACTCGACCCGGTGGCCCGGCAGGCATGGCAATGGTTCGTCACCGACGTTCCGCAGCGGTCCTTCCACAACTGGCAGAACGCCGCCGCGCGCCTCATCGCCGCGGATCTGCGGGCGCCGGCGGTCCCCGCGCAGCGGTGAGCCGCCCTGTGGCAGTGCTTGGCAGTGCCGTGTCTGGACCTGGCAGTGGCCTCTGAGCAGGGTCGATGGTGTAAGAGCCACTCGATTCAGGAGGCACATCATGACCACTGCTCTACGACGCGCCCTGCGCACCGACGGTATCCTCAGCACCATCGCCGGCGTCGCGCTCCTGGCGGCAGCACGCCCCGTGGCCACTTTCACCGGCATCCCGTTCGGCGTGACGGTCGGGATCGGAGCCGGGTCGGTCTTGCTCGGGGGAACGTTCCTCGCGGTGTCGCGGATGGACAACGTCCGGGTACCCGGAGCCGCTGTGGCGGCGTCAAACATCCTCGGCACGGCGATCGCTGTCCTCGCCGCGGTGACTGCGGCCCCGCCTCTTACTACGGCGGGTGTCGTCTCAGTCCTCGGCGTCGGCGCATACACCGCCGCGATAGGCGTGGCGCAATACCGGGGCGTCCGGATGGCTCAAGAGGTCGGGACGGCCTGACAGAAAGGAAAAGGAGGGAGGAATCATGGATCCCACCATTGCCGCCGGTGCCCTCATCGGCGGAGGACTCATCCTCGGTGGCGGTGCGATCGGCGCCGGCATCGGTGACGGCATTGCGGGCAACGCCCTGATCTCCGGGATCGCCCGGCAGCCCGAGGCCCAGGGGCGGCTGTTCACCCCGTTCTTCATCACCGTCGGACTGGTGGAGGCCGCCTACTTCATCAACCTGGCGTTCATGGCGCTGTTCGTGTTCGCCACCCCGACGGGATGACCCTTCCCGCGAGCAGACGTTACTGACCCCGACACGCCGCGTCATACGGGTCGTTTGTGTCTGCTCGCGGGCAGAGGCGACTACAGCTTGCGCAGCCTCAGCCGCTTCACCGCATGGTCGGCGTCCTTGCGCAGCACCGCGGTGGCCCGAGGCCGGGTGGGAAGGATGTTCTCAATCAGGTTGGGGCGGTTGATGGTTCGCCAGATGTCGTGGGCGGCCGATACCGCCTGCTGGTCGCTGAGGCCGGCGTAATGGTGGAAGTGCGAGGCCGGGTCGGCGAATGCCCCCGCCCGCATGGCCAGGAACCGCTCGACATACCACTGTTCGATGTCCTCGATGCGGGCGTCGACGTACACCGAGAAGTCGAACAGGTCCGAGACCATCAGACGCGGACCCGTCTGCAAGACGTTGAGTCCCTCCAGGATCAGGATGTCTGGGTGGGTGACGACGTGTTGTTCGCCCGGGACGATGTCGTAGATGAGGTGCGAGTACACCGGCGCGGCCACCTGGTCGGCGCCGGACTTCACCGAGGTCACGAATCGCATCAGTGCCCGCCGGTCGTAGCTCTCCGGAAATCCCTTGCGATGCATCAGGTTTCGCCGCGTCAGTTCGGCGTTGGGGTAGAGGAAGCCGTCGGTGGTGACCAGGTCCACCCGCGGGTGGTCCTCCCACCGGGACAGCAGCGCCTGAAGCACGCGTGCGGTGGTGGACTTGCCGACCGCCACGCTGCCGGCCACGCCCATGACGAAGGGCACCGGCCGGTCGGGATTCTGCCGCGGCTCACCCAGGAACTCGTCGGTTGCCGCGAACAAACCCTGGCGCGCGGCGACCTGCAGGTGGATCAGCCGAGCGAGCGGGAGGAAGACCTCTTCGACCTCGAGTAGGTCGATCTGCTCGCCGAGACCGCGCAGCCCGATCAGCTCCTCTTCGGTGAGTTTGAGCGGAGTCGACATGCGCAGTGCGCGCCATTCGCTCCGGTCGAACTCCACGTAGGGGCTCGGTTCGCTCAGCCGCGCCATGCCACAAGTCTTGCAGTTAGCGTGAATGGCATGGAGCCGGACCGCCTCATTAGCGAATACCTGCTGCTCGGTTTGCGGTTCGACCGCATCGAGGAGGGCTACGTCGACTCCTTCACCGGTGACCCGGCCCTGCGTCGACAGGTCGCCGACGAGCCCGCGCCGGAGCCGATGGCGCTCCGCGCACAAGCCGATCGCCTGCTGGCCGCGCTGCCGGACGTTCCCCGCCGCGACGGCTTCACCGAGCAGCGGGCTGACTTCATCGCCGCACACCTGCGCGCGCTGGCTTTCTCGGCCCGCAAGTTCGCCGGCGAGGACGTCGGTTTCGTCGACGAGGTCCGCGCCTACTTCGACGTCGACATCGCCCGCGGCGACGAGGACCGCTACCGAGCGGTCCACGCCCGCATCGACGAGCTGCTCGGGGGCTCGGAGTCGTTGGCCGACCGGATGAACGCCGACCGGCGGGCCGACGAGCTCCCGCCGGAGCGCCTGCCGGAGGCCGTCGACGCGTTCTCCAGCGCACTGCGCGACATCGTCCGCGCCACCTACCCGCTGCCTGACAGCGAAACCGTGGTCTACGAGGTCGTCACCGACAAGCCCTGGTCGGGCTTCAACTACTACGAGGGCGACTACCGCTCCCGGGTGGCGGTCAACGCCGACCTCAAGCAACAGATGTCGCACCTGCCGTCGCTGATCGCCCACGAGTCCTACCCCGGGCATCACACCGAGCACTGCCGCAAGGAGCAGCGGCTGGTGGCCGGCCTCGGCCAGTCCGAACAGACCCTCTTCCTGGTGAACACCCCGCAGTGCCTGATGGCCGAGGGGCTGGCGGATCTGGCGCTGCACGCCGCCGTCGGACCGGGCTGGGGACGGTGGGCGCAGGAGATCTATGCCGATCTGGGACTGCGCTTCGACGGGCAGCGGGCCGAGGCGCTGGCCGAGGCCCGGGCCGGACTGGCCGACGTGCGTCAGGACGCCGCGCTGATGCTGCACGACGAGCACCGCGACCCCGATGACGTCGTCGCCTTCCTGCGCCGCTGGCTGCTCATCGACGACAACCGGGCGCGGCAGTCGATGAAATTCCTGTCCTCGCCGCTGTGGCGGGCCTACACCAGCACCTACGTGGAGGGCTACCGGCTGTTGCGCGGCTGGCTCGACGACCGGCCGGCCGGCGTCGGGCTCATCGAACGGTTCGGCCGGCTGCTCGACGAGCCGCTGATCCCGTCGTCGCTGCGGGCCGAGGTGGCCGGGGCTGCCTGAGGAACATCACGTCCGGCCCCGGACTAGCGCGATTGTCCGGCTTCTCCTCGGGGCCTGAGGCCCCGCATCGTCGCCCGGACTAGGCTTTCCGCCATGTCCACCGACGCGATTTTGTCCTCCGCCGCCGCGCCCGGCGCGGACTATGCCGCCACCGCCAGTGAGGCCTACCGCTCAGCCCTTCAGGTCATCGAGTCCGTCGAGCCCCGCATCGCTGCGGCCACCCGCAAAGAGCTTGCCGACCAACGGGATTCGCTCAAGCTCATCGCCAGCGAGAACTATGCCTCCCCGGCCGTGCTGCTGACCATGGGCACCTGGCTGTCCGACAAGTACGCCGAGGGCACCGTCGGGCACCGGTTCTACGCCGGCTGCCAGAACGTCGACGACGTCGAATCCATTGCCGCCGAGCACGCCCGCGAGCTGTTCGGCGCCCCCTACGCCTATGTGCAGCCGCACTCCGGGATCGACGCCAACCTGGTGGCGTTCTGGGCGATCCTGGCCACCCGTGTCGAGGCCCCCGCGCTGGGCGAGTTGGGCGTCAAGAACGTCAACGACCTCTCCGAGGCCGAATGGGAGCGGCTGCGCGGAAAGCTGGGCAGCCAGCGCCTGATGGGCATGTCGCTGGACGCCGGCGGTCACCTCACCCACGGCTTCCGTCCCAACATCTCCGGAAAGATGTTCCAGCAGCGCAGCTACGGCACCAACCCGCAGACGGGCCTGCTGGACTACGACGCCGTCGCCGCGGCGGCCCGCGAGTTCAAGCCGCTGATCCTGGTGGCGGGGTATTCGGCCTACCCGCGCCGGGTGAACTTCGCCCGGATGCGCGAGATCGCCGACGAGGTGGGCGCCACACTGATGGTCGACATGGCCCACTTCGCCGGCCTGGTCGCCGGAAAGGTGTTCACCGGCGACGAGGACCCGGTGCCGCACGCCCACGTCGTCACAACCACCACCCACAAGTCGCTGCGCGGGCCCCGCGGTGGCCTGGTGCTGGCCACCAAGGAGTACTCCGATGCAGTGGACAAGGGCTGTCCGATGGTGCTCGGCGGCCCGCTGTCGCACGTCATGGCGGCCAAGGCGGTGGCCTTCGCCGAAGCGCGCCAGCCCTCCTTCCAGGCCTACGCGCAGCGGGTGGCCGACAACGCCCAGGCCTTTGCTGACGGTCTGATGCGCCGCGGCGCCACGCTGGTCACGGGGGGCACCGACAACCACATCGTGTTGCTCGATGTGCAGTCCTTCGGGCTGACTGGTCGGCAGGCCGAAGGTGCGCTGCTGGACTCCGGGATCGTCACCAACCGCAACTCGATCCCGACGGACCCCAACGGGGCCTGGTACACCAGCGGCATCCGCTTCGGCACGCCGGCGCTGACCACGCGCGGCTTCGGCCCCGCCGAGTTCGACCGGGTGGCCGAACTCGTCGTCGAGGTGCTGAAGAACACCACGGCGGACGCCGGCCCGAACGGGCCGTCCAAGGCCAAGTACACGCTGGTCGACCAGACCTCGGACTGGGTCCGCGCGGCGTCCGCCGAGCTGCTCGACGCCAACCCGCTGTACCCCGGCCTGGCGCTGTAGCCGGACGCCATCCCTCGGCGAGCAGACGGAAAAGACCCACGACACGCCGCAATCCGGGGTCGTTTGCGTCTGTTCGCGGGAAGACGTGAGCCCAGAAACGCCGGGGCCGGGAATTTCCGGACAACCGTTAACATCGGTTACAGTTACCGCATGGCACAGAAACCTGTCGCGAATGCGCTGACCCTTGAGCTTGAGCCGGTTGTCGCCGACAATCTGGCCCGATTCCTGGACACGGCCGACGAGTGGTACGCCCACGACTACGTCCCGTTCGACCAGGGCCGCGACTTCGCGTTCCTCGGCGGCGAGGACTGGGATCCCTCCCAGGTCACCCTGCCCAAGGAGATCGTCGACGCGCTCGAGGTCGTGCTGATCACCAAGGACAACCTCGCCGGGTACCACCGCGAGCTTGTCGAGCACTTCATCCTCGAGGACAAGTGGGGCCGCTGGCTGGGCCGCTGGACCTCCGAGGAGACGCTGCACGCCATCGCGCTGCGCGAATACTTCATGGCCACCCGCAACATCGACCCGAACGCCGACGAAGAGGTGCGCGTCGCCCATGTGATGCGCGGCTACCGGGCCAGCAACTACACCCAGATCGAGACGCTGGTGTTCATGGCGCTCTATGAGCGTGCCCACGCGGTCTACCTGCGCAACGTCGAGGCGAAGCTCGATGAGCCGGTGCTGAAGAAGCTGGTCGGCCGGATCATCAACGACGAGGACCGGCACGCGAAATTCTTCGACAGCCTCGTCGCGCACTGCCTGGAGAATCATCGCGACTCCACGATCGCGGCGATCTCGCGGCGCGCGCCGGCATTCCCCGTGATCGGCGGTGACATTCTGGAGTACCGGGACACCAAGCTGCGCACCGTCGCCGAGGCCGGCATCTTCGATCAGGCCGCGGCCAACAAGGTCGTCTCCGACGCCATCGTCGCCTGGGGTCTGGGCGACGAGCCGCAGCTCGCAAAATTCGTCTCCGCGTAACGGTTCGGACACGGCGCGCCTCATCGGCGCACCCACCGCTCGGAGTAGCGTCGGCTTCAGGTGGCCGGGGACGAGCCCGAGGGGGGCTCCTCAAAGGCCAGCGAGCCTGAAGGAGCGCCTGTGACCGATCTGCACACGCCCACCCGGACGTACGTGCTCGACACCTCCGTCCTGTTGTCCGACCCGTGGGCGTGTACGCGGTTCGCCGAACACGAAGTGGTCGTCCCTCTGGTCGTCATCAGCGAGTTGGAGGCCAAGCGCCACCACCACGAGCTCGGCTGGTTCGCCCGTCAGGCGCTGCGCCTCTTCGACGACCTCCGACTCGAGCACGGACGGCTCGATCAGCCCATTCCCGTTGGGACACAGGGCGGAACGCTGCACGTCGAGTTGAACCACACCGATCCCTCGGTGTTGCCGAGTGGCTTCCGCACCGGCACCAACGACGCCCGGATCCTGGCCTGTGCCGCCAACCTCGCCGCCGAGGGCAAGAGAGTCACGTTGGTGAGTAAGGACATTCCGCTGCGCGTCAAGGCCGGCGCGGTGGGTCTGCCCGCCGACGAGTACCACGCCCAGGACGTCGTCACGTCCGGCTGGACCGGTATGACCGAACTGGACGTCACCTCCGCGGACATCGACACGATCTTCGCCGAGGGGGAAATCGATCTCGCCGACGCCCGAAACCTGCCCTGCCACACCGGAATCCGGCTGCTCGGCGGCACGTCGCATGCCCTGGGCCGGGTCAACGCCGACAAGCGCGTGCAACTGGTCCGTGGAGACCGTGAGGTCTTCGGCCTGCGCGGACGCTCGGCCGAACAGCGGGTCGCGCTGGACCTGCTGCTCGACGAATCGGTCGGCATCGTGTCCCTCGGTGGCAAGGCCGGCACCGGAAAATCGGCTCTGGCGCTGTGCGCGGGCCTGGAGGCCGTCCTCGAGCGCCGCGCCCAGCGCAAGGTCGTGGTTTTCCGCCCGCTGTACGCCGTCGGCGGCCAGGAGCTCGGCTACCTGCCCGGCAGCGAGAGCGACAAGATGGGTCCCTGGGCCCAGGCCGTCTTCGACACCCTCGAGGGGCTGGCCAGTCCGGCGGTCCTCGAAGAGGTGCAGTCCCGCGGAATGCTCGAGGTGCTGCCGCTGACCCATATCCGCGGCCGCTCCCTGCACGACTCCTTCGTGATCGTCGACGAGGCGCAGTCACTCGAACGCAACGTCCTGCTGACCGTGCTGTCCCGGCTCGGCGCCGGCTCCCGGGTGGTGCTCACTCATGACGTCGCCCAGCGCGACAACCTGCGCGTCGGCCGCCATGACGGCGTCGCCGCGGTCATCGAAAAGCTCAAGGGCCACCCGCTGTTCGCCCACATCACCCTGATGCGCAGCGAGCGTTCGCCGATCGCCGCGCTGGTCACCGAAATGCTCGAGGAGATCACCCCGGAGGCGCTGCCGTAAACTCGGCAGGTGCCATCCAGTCCGAAACTCGTCGCTATCGCCGCAGCCGCGGCGTTGCTTGTGGCCGGCTGCGGCGCGTCTGAGACCGCTGCCTCGGAGAGGCCGGTCGACTGCGCGCAGGACAAGTGCGTCGCCCTGACCTTTGACGACGGCCCCACCCCGTTCACCGACCGTCTCGTCGGGGTGCTCAACGACGCCGGCGCGAAGGCGACGTTCTTCATGATCGGCAACAAAGTGGCCGCGAATCCCGCCGGTGCGAAGAGGGTCGCCGACGCCGACATGGAGATCGGCAACCACACCTGGGAACACCCCAATATGACCACCATCCCGGAGCAGTACGTTCCGGAGCAGTTGTCCAAGGCGCAGGACGCCATCGCGGCCGCCACCGGGCATACGCCCACACTGTGGCGCCCGGCGGGCGGGCTCACCGACGAGGCCGTCAACGCCGTCGCCGCCAAGGACGGCCTGGCCGGAGTCCTCTGGGACGTCATCCCGTTCGACTGGATCAACGATTCCAACATCGCCGCCACGCGGTACATGCTCATGACCCAGATCAAGCCCGGCTCGGTGGTGTTGCTGCATGACAGCTACTCATCGACCGTCGATCTGGTCGAGCAGTTCATCCCGGTGCTCAAGGCCAACGGCTACCACCTGGTGACCGTCAGCCAACTGCTCGGCGACCGCGCTCCGGGCAGCGTCTACGGCGGACGGGATAACGGCCCGCCGGTGAACCTTCTCAAAGACATTCCGGCCGAGGACATTCCGGCGTTGCCGGCCACCCCGTCGCCGGCCCCCATGCCGAACTTCCCGATCACCGACATCCCCGGCGCCAACAGCGGCGGCCCCAACAACGGCGTCTAGCGCTCGCGTGCACGAGACAACACCGCTCGTCCTGGCTGTGCTGGTGCTCGGCTACGCGCTGGTCTCCCAAAAGGTCGACCGCTCCTTCGTGGCACCTGCGTTGATCTTCATGCTTCTTGGTATGGCGTTGGGCCCCTTCGGTTTACACCTGCTGGATGCCGGGCCCGGAACCGAGGGCTACACCACCCTGGCCCAGCTGGCCCTCACGGTCATCCTGTTCAACCAGGCCGCCAACCTGAATTTCAACCGCATCCGGGTGCACGGGCCGGTGGCGCTGCGGCTGCTGATCGTGGGCATTCCGCTGACGGTGATGCTGGGCGCACTGACGGCGGCGGTACTGCTTCCGGTGCTGCCGTGGTGGGAGGCGGTGTGTCTGGCCGCGGTCGTCGCACCCACCGAAGTGGCGTTGATCGAGGCCTTGATGGACGATCGGCGTATCCCCGAACGTGTCCGCCATGCCCTGTCGGTGGAGAGTGGCTTCTACGACGGTTTCGCGCTCGCGATCCTGCTGACCGCACTGGCGCTGGCCTCCGAGCAGGCCGACCGCAGCGACGTCAATTGGGTGTGGTTGATATTCAGCACCGAGTTCCAGTCCCTGATCGCCGGTGCAGCCGTCGGCCTGGTCGGCGGCGTGGTGGTGTCCTGGTCGCGCCGACGCGACTGGATGAGCGACATCTGGGGTCAACTCGCCGCCCTGGCCCTGGCATTCGTCTGCTTCGCCGTCGGCGAGCGGATGGAGGCCAGCGGATTCGTCGCCGCCTTCACCGGCGGCCTGGCGTTCTCGTTCATGACCAAGCGCCGGGTGGGCAACCCGCTGTCCACCCAGGTCTGTGACGCCGCCGGGCAATTGCTGGAACTGCTGGTGTTCGCCATGTTCGGCGCCTTCGCGGTGATCGACGGCTGGCGCCGCGCCGACTGGCGCATGGTCGTGTTCGCGGTGCTGGCGTTGTTCGCCGTCCGCATAGCCGCGGTGCTGGTGTCGCTGATCCGGACCGACCTGCCGATGCCCAGCCGGCTGTTCATCGGGTGGTTCGGTCCCCGCGGAATCGGCACCGTGGTGCTGGGCCTGCTGGTGGTCAACCGCGGCGAGATTCAGCAGGCCGATGTCATCGGTACCGTCGTGGTGGTGGCCGTCACGCTGAGCCTGGTGTTGCATAGTGTCAGCGCCGCTCCCGGTATCCGCGGACTGGCGTCGGCCGCAGGAGGCGCGGGCGGGTGCTCGTCGAATGTGCGGCCCGTGGCGTAAAGCTGTGGGGCGCCTAACCCGTCGATTCTCGGGAAACCGTGCGGGCCCGCTGGTAGAGCCACCAGACGACGACGGCGAACAGCGCCACACCGATGATTTCGGCGATGTTGCCGCTCTCGGGGAAGATGGCGAAAGGATCGTCCTTCGACGTGGCGGCCACCATCCCGGCGAAGAAGACCCCATAAAGGCTCTCGCCGACGATGAGGCCGGTAGCCATCAGGATCGCGATGCGCTTCTTTCGCTCGACGTCGCCGCCTGTCCGTTCGGCCCACCGGTCGTACAGATGGCCCAGGAATGCGCCGAGTGGGATCGTCAACGTCAAACTCATGGGCAGATACATGCCCATGCCGACCGCCAGCGGCGGTAGATGGAACCGGGAGGCTCTGCGGAGCACCTCGTCGGCGACGATGACCGCAACCCCGATCAGGGCTCCGACTCCCAGCAGCGTCCAGTTCAGGGAACCGCCCAGGACGCCTTTGGCCAGCGATGAGATGAGCGCCGCCTGGGGCGCCGCCAGCGCCTTGTCACCCGCGCCGGGCGCGCCGGCGAAGCCGAATGCGGTCTGCATGAGGTTGAGCACCGGCGGAATGACCACCGACCCGAACACGACGCCGATGATCAGCGCGACTTGCTGTTTCCACGGCGTGGCCCCGACCAATTGGCCGGTCTTGAGGTCCTGGAGGTTGTCGTTGGCGATGGTGGCTGCGCAGAAGGTCACCGCCGTCGCGATCAGCGTGAGCGCCATCAGTGCCAACGCCTGGGTGTCGTCGGCAGCACCGAACGCGGCCTTGATGGAAAGCGCGGCGATGACGACCACGAGGATCCCAACGCCCGACACGGGACTGTTCGACGAGCCGACCAGACCCGCCATGTATCCGCAGATGGCCGCCGCGATGAAGCCGATGATGGCGATGAACATCACGCTGACCACGATGACCCCGGCCGAGCTGCCGCTCAGCACCGAGCCATGAGCGAACTGCCACAGCAGGATGGCGATGGGGATCATGAGCACGGCGGACGTCGTGCTGACGATCGGGAACGGGATATCGCGCTCGGTGACGTCCACCAGCTGCCCGTCGCGTCGGCCACGCGCGGAGGCGATGGATGCGGAAATGCCTCGCATGATCGGTCGCATGATCTTCAGCAGAGTCCAGACCGCCGCGACGGCCATCGCTCCGGCCCCGATCATCCGGACATCTTTGGCGAACACCGTGCTGATCACGTCCGCGTTGGACTCGCCAGCCCCGAACTTTCCGATCGTGTAGACCGGTAGCAGGATGCCGTAAGAGATCAGCATCCCGGCAAGCATCGCGATGCCGACGGCAAGACCGACGAGATGACCCACGCCGATCAGCGCCAACGACAGACTGGCGCCGAACATCGAACCGGCCGGACCGACGCGGAAGTACAACGCGATATCGGTGGCGAGCGCCTTGAGATTAGCCAGTAGGGCGAAGCCGGCGGATACCAGCGCGCCGGTGGCGATCATCCGGACTCCGGTGCGGCTCTCCTCCTCCCCCCTCGTACTGTCGCCGACCTTCAGGACCACCGCCGCGGCAACGCCCTCGGGGTAGGGCAGATCGGAGCCGGTGACCAGAGCGCGGCGCAACGGGATCGAGTACATGACACCGAGCACGCCGCCCACAGCGCAGATGGCGGTCGTGGTCCAGAGCGGAAAACCGGCCCACCAGCCGATCATGACGAGCCCTGGCAGCACGAAGATCACCGACGAGAGCGTGCCCGCCGCTGAGGCGATCGTCTGCACGATGTTGTTCTCGATGATCGAGTGGTTGGCGAAGTACCGCAGGATCGCCATCGAGATGACCGCAGCCGGAATCGACGTCGCGAACGTCAGGCCGACCTTCAGGCCGAGGTAGACATTGGCGGCGGTGAAAACCAGCGTGATCAGACCGCCCAGGATGACTCCCCGCAGGGTCAGTTCCCGCACGCTGGTGGATGTATTACCGACGGCCAACGTTGCACCCCCTCCCGGTGCCGAGCCGGAGCGCGAACACTGGGTTGAAGGGTAGGCGTTCGTGGCGTTCTACGAGGGGCAATGACCGATCGGCCTACCCCTCGTCGCGCACCTTCGCCATGGCCAGCACGTCGAGCCGGCGGTCCAGCTCGGTCTCGGAGAGCTTCTCGCCGATCAACCCGCGGTCGATCACGGTCTGCCGAATCGTCTTGTGCTCCTTGAGCGCCTGCTTGGCCACCGCGGCGGCCTCCTCGTAGCCGATGGCCGAGTTCAGCGGCGTCACGATCGACGGCGAGGACTCGGCCAGGCGGCGCAGCCGCTCCTCGTCGGCCACCAGGCCGTCGATGCAGCGCTCGGCGAACAGCCGGGACACGTTGGCCAGCAATGTGAACGACTCCAGCAGGTTGCGCGCCATCATCGGGATGTAGACGTTGAGCTCGAAGGCGCCCGAGAGCGCGCCGACGGTGATCGCGGCGTCATTGCCGATCACCTGGGCGGCCACCTGGGTGACGGCCTCGGGGATCACCGGGTTCACCTTGCCCGGCATGATCGAGCTGCCCGGCTGCAGATCGGGCAGGTGCAGTTCGGCCAGGCCGGTCAGCGGGCCGGAGCCCATCCACCGGATGTCATTGGCGATCTTGGTCAACGAGGCGGCGATGGTCTTCAGTGCGCCGGACGCCTCGAGCAGCCCGTCGCGGGCGGCTTGGGCCTCGAAAGAGTTGCGGGCCGTGGTCAATTCGGCCAGACCCGTCTGGGCGACGAGCACCTCGACCACCTTGGCCCCGAACCCGTCGGGCGCGTTGAGCCCGGTGCCGACGGCGGTGCCGCCGATCGCGAGCTCACCGAGCCGGGGAAGCGTGGCCTTGACCCGTTCGATGCCGGCCTCGACCTGACGGGCGTAGCCACCGAACTCCTGGCCGAGGGTCACCGGAACGGCGTCCATCAGGTGGGTGCGGCCGGACTTCACCACGGTGCGCCATTGCCGGGCCTTGTTGGCCAGCGACTCGTGCAGCACCTCCAGAGCCGGAATCAGCTGGCGCACAGCGGCTTCGGTGGCCGCGATGTGGGTGGAGGTCGGGAACGTGTCGTTGGAGGACTGCGACATGTTCACGTCGTCATTCGGATGCACAGTGGTGCCCGACTTGGCGCAGATCGACGCGATCACCTCGTTGGCGTTCATGTTGGAGCTGGTGCCCGAGCCGGTCTGGAACACGTCGATGGGGAACTGGTCGTCGTGCCGGCCGTCGGCGATCTCGTTGGCGGCGGCGATGATCGCGTCGGCTTTCTCCGCAGACAGCAGACCCAGGTCCTTGTTCACCTGAGCGCACGCGGCCTTCAGCAGGGCCATCGCTCGGATCTGGTTGCGGTCCAAGCCCCGGAACGAGATGGGGAAGTTCTCCACGGCCCGCTGGGTCTGTGCGCGCCACAGGGCTTTGGCCGGGACCCGGACCTCGCCCATGGTGTCGTGCTCGATCCGGTACTCGCCGTCGTTCGTCATCGATTGCCTTTCTCAGCAACTAGGGGAGGGGATGGGCGGCAGAACTGTCCCCGGTGAAATCCACCGCGGAGTATTCGTTGAGCTTGGAAAGCCGGTGGTAGGCCTCGATCATCCGGACCGTACCGGACTTCGAACGCATGACGATCGATTGCGTGGTGCAGCCTCCGCCGAAGAAGCGCACACCCTTGAGCAGGTCGCCGTCGGTCACGCCGGTGGCGCAGAAGAACACGTTCTCCCCGCCGACCAGATCTTCGGTCCTGAGCACTCGGTCCAGGTCGTGCCCGCGGTCGATGGCCTTCTGGCGTTCCTCGTCATCCTTCGGGGCCAGGGTCGCCTGGATCTCGCCGCCCATGCAGCGGATCGCGGCGGCGGTGATGATGCCCTCGGGGGTGCCGCCGATGCCGACCAGCAGGTCGGTCCCGGAGTCCGGCCGGCAGGCCGAGATGGCGCCGGCGACGTCGCCGTCGGAGATCAGCCGGATCCGCGCACCGGCGGCGCGGACCTCGGCCATGAGCTTCTCGTGCCGCGGGCGGTCCAGGATGCAGACGGTGATGTCGGAGACCGACGCCTTGCGGACCTTGGCGATGCGCTGGATGTTGGCGGCGATCGGCGAGGTGATGTCGATGAAGTCCGCGACGTCGGGGCCCGCGGCGATCTTGTTCATGTAGAACACCGCCGACGGGTCGAACATGGCGCCGCGTTCGGCCACCGCGAGCACCGAGATGGCGTTGGGCATGCCCTTGGCCATCAAGGTGGTTCCGTCGATCGGGTCGACGGCGAAGTCGCAGTCCGGTCCGTCGCCGTTGCCCACATCTTCGCCGTTGTAGAGCATCGGGGCGTTGTCCTTCTCGCCCTCGCCGATCACCACCACGCCGCGCATCGACACCGAGTTGACCAGCTGGCGCATCGCGTCGACGGCCGCGCCGTCGCCGCCCTCCTTGTCGCCGCGGCCCACCCAGCGACCGGCCGCCATCGCGCCCGCCTCGGTGACCCGCACCAACTCCAGGGCCAGGTTGCGGTCGGGGGCTTCGCGGCGGCGGTCAGCCTGACGACGACGCGGGACGGAGTCCAGAGGAGGAATCGGGCGATCGGGCTCGGTGTCAGGCATGGGGGTGATTGTCCCAGAACCGGCCTGCAGGTCCAGACCTGGGATACTGGCGCGTGCTGACGACGATGCGGAGCGCAGCGACGAAGAGGAGTGGCACATGGTGGATGTGACTGAAGGTGATCCCCGTCCGGCCGAGCCGCTTGCCGGGCCTCCCGGACCCAAACCCGCAAAACCGCGCGTGCTGCAGGACGGCCGCGACATGTTCTGGTCGCTCATCCCGTTGGTGGCGGTGTGCGTCCTGCTGGCCGGCCTGGTGGGCATGTGCTCGTTCGGCGGCCGCGGGTCGATGGACGGCCCGGCCCCTACCTACGACGCCGCCAAGGCGCTGACCGCCGACGCGGCCGCGGTCGGCTTCGCTATCCGGGTCCCCAGGGTTCCCGACGGGTGGCAGGCCAACTCCGGCAGCCGCACCGGTATCGAGAGCGGCCGCACCGAGCCCGGCAGCAAGGACAAGCAGCGCGCGATCGCGTCCCGGGTCGGCTACATCGCTCCGTCGAAGATGTACATGAGCGTCACGCAGAGCGACGCCGACGAGACCGCGCTGGTGCAGTCGATCCAGAAGGAGGTCTATCCCACCGGCGCCGAAGACGTCGACGGCGTGAAGTGGATCGTCTACCAGGGCGGTGAGGGCACCGAGCCGGTCTGGACCACCCGGCTGGACGGCGGTAAAGGCCCGACGCAGGTGGCCATCACCGGGGCGGGAACCGACGACGACTTCCGGACCCTGGCCATCGCCACCCAAACTGCGTCGCCGCTGGGTTAGATGGGGCCATGGCGACCACAGCACCCGAGGCTGACCTGACCGGCTGGAACCGCGAACCGTTCACCGCCGCCGGCTACACCCACGACGTCTACTACAAGGGCTCCGGCCCCGGAGTGGTGCTGATCCCGGAGATTCCCGGTGTGCATCCCGGTGTGCTGGCGCTGGGAAACTACTTGGTGGACCACGGCTTCACGGTGGCCATCCCGTCGTTGTTCGGCACGCCGGGCGCCCCGGCACGGGGCGTCGGGTTGGTGCCGACGATGGCGCGCGCCTGCGTGGCCAAGGAGTTCGCGGCGTTCGCCCTCAACAAGGAGCGCCCGGTGACCAACTACCTGCGGGCGCTGGCGCGTGACCTGAAGGCCCGGGCGGGCGGCAAGGGCGTCGGGGTGATCGGCCAGTGCTTCACCGGCGGCTTCGCCCTGGCCGCCGCCGTGGACGACAGTGTGCTGGCCTCCGTGCTCAGCCAGCCGTCGGTGCCGATCGCGCTGACCGGTGCGCACAAACGCGACCCCGGGTTCTCCGAGAAGGAGATGAAGGTCATCGAGAAGCGCGCCGCCGAGGACAACCTGTGCGCCCTGGCCCTGCGGTTCAGCGGCGACGCGATGGCCCCCGGCGAGCGGTTCAAGACGCTCAAGGACCGACTCGGGGACAACTTCGAAGTCATCGAGCTCGACTCCTCGCCGGGCAATTCCGGCGGGTTCGGCAGGATGGCGCACTCGGTGCTCACCCTGGAGGTCCGGGAGCGCGAGGGCCAGCAGGCCTACGAGGCCCGCAAGCGGGTGGTGGAGTTCCTCAAAGAGCGCTTGGGGTAACCGGATCGCCGGGGCCGGACGGCTCCACCGGTTTCACCTCGTCGGGTAGCGGTTCGTTCTTCTTCTTGCGGCCGAAACGCTTTCGTCGCTTGCCGTCCGCATCGTCGGCGTCCTCCATCGCGACTCCCTTGAAGACCGCGAGATACACCGAGATCGTGGTGACGATCAGGATCATCAGCACCGGCCCGAGCACGATGCCGAAGAATCCGAACATCGCGATGCCGGAGAACACCGACAGCAGCATCAGCGCCGGGTCCAGTCGCGCTTCCTTGGGCACCAGAATCGGTCGCAGGAAGTTGTCGACGTTGGTGATGCCGAAGACGTGGAACAGCACGATGAACAGGCCGCCGGCGACGTTGCCGAAGAGCATCAGCCCGATGCCGAACGGGATCGTCACGATGCCGCTGCCCAGCGGGATCACCGACAGTGCGGTGAGGAAGATCGCGAAGATGAAGAACGCGTCGTGGAAGCCGGCGATCCAGATCGAGCACGCGCCGAGGGTGCCCTGAATCACCGCAATGATGAACTGCCCCTTGACCGTTCCCTTCACCATGGCGCCCATCTTCGCCAGGTAGAGGTCGGTGACCTCATCGCCCAGCGGATTGAGCCGGCGGATGAGGGTTATCACTTTGGTCTTGTTTCCGAGCAGCGAGATCAGCACGTACAAGAAGATGATCGCCGAGGTGATGAATCCGATCGCGCCACCGGCCGCCCCGGACAGTGTGCGCAACAGCCACTCACCGACGGTCTGGGCGATCTTGCCGACATTCTCGCGCAGTGACTCCAGGGTGATGGTCGGTGTCTGGAAGGGTAGTTTCTGCAGCAGGTTGTTGACGGCCGCCATGGCCTTGTCGCCCAGAGCGTTCAGGTCGGCGGTCTTGGCCCAGTCCGCCACCCCGATGAGCATGTGCGAGATCTGAACGGTGGCAAGGGATATCACGCCGATGATCGGGATGACGACGATAAGAAGAGCCGCCAGCACGGTCAGCGTGGTCGCCAGCCCGCCGCTGACTTTTGTTTTCAGCCTGTCGTGTACGGGCGTGAAGAGGTAGGCCACGATCGCCGCGATCACGATGAGCATGAAGTAGCGGCGCAGGAAGTAGGCCCCGAAAAGCAGGGCGATTCCGGTGACGATCCCGAGCGCCCGCTTCTGGCTGGGCGTGAAGTCGGTTTTCACGCGTCTACTGTCCCATCAGCTTGGTCAGGTGCTGGTGAATGTTGGGGTAGCGCTTGAGGTGTGCCCCGCCGTTGAGGTCCAGGACCTCCCCGGTCATCCAGGACGACTGCGGCGAGCACAGGAACACCACCGCCGCTGCGACGTCCTGGGGTGTGCCGGCGCGGCCCAGTGCGGTGTTCTCCACGTACTCCTCCACCACGCCCGGGATGGCGGCCGCACCTTCGGTGAGCGGGGTGTGGACGAATCCGGGTGCCACCGCGTTGACCCGGATGCCACGCGGCCCGAGTTCGAGGGCGGCGACCTGGGTCAGCATGGACAACCCGGCCTTGGCCGCGCAGTAGGCGCTCATGCCGATGGCGGGCTGGCGCGCGTTCAGCGACGTCAGCGACACCACCGACCCGCCCTCGCGCAGGTGCCGGCCGGCGTGCTTGAGCACCAGGAAGGCGCCCGTCAGGCACACGTCGACCACCGAGCGGAACTGGTCGGCGTCCAGGTCGGTGATCATCCCAAACCCGCTGAACCCCGCGCAGTTGACCACCACGTCCAGGCGGCCACGGTCGGCGACCACCCCGTCGAACAGCGCGGCGACCGAGTCCTCGTCGGTGACCTCGACGCCGGCCCAGGTGTGCGGATCACCGAGTTCCCCGGCGCGTTGGGCGGCCAGGTCGCCATTGCGGTCGGCGATCGTCACCCGGCAGCCATCTGCCGCCAGCAACTGTGCGGTGGCCCAACCGATCCCGGATGCGCCGCCGACGACGACGGCTTCTCGCTGTTCGCTCATGCTGTTCTCCGGTCTGCCTCGGGCGCGCCCCACTTTCGGCGCACCGCTTCCCATGGGTTGGCGTACCGGCCGGGCTGCCGGTGGTAGGGCGACCGGCATTTGAGGTACTCGCGTGCCAGCGGGGCGGTCAGCCGCAGCGGGAAGCGCTTCCAGCCGGTCTTCTGGGCCGTCTCGGCGAGCAGCTGAGGCCACGAATAATGCTGGTGGCCAAGCAGTTCCTGGGCAGTGGCGCTGTCCATCCAGTCGGTGGCGAACCAGCCGTCGTCATCCTCGGGATCACCCGGGCGGCCGGTGGGCAGGCCGCCGACCAGTCCCATGGCGGCCGCGGTGGAGGCGGCGATCTCCCCCTGGACGAGACGGTGCGAGTCGTCGCCGCCGATCAGCAGGGTGCGACCGACCACATCTGTGTTGGTCGCCGCGGCGAAGGCGTGCGCGACGTCGCGGACGTCGACGGTCTGCAACCGCCCGTCGGTCGGCAGCAGCGCCTCGAAATAGATGATGTTGGGATCCATGCCCAGACTGAGGTCGACTGTCAGAACTCCGCCCAGACGAAGGATCACCCACTCCAGACCGGATTCGCGCACGATCGACTCGGCCTCCACCTTATGACCGCCGTAGACGTCGTAAGGGCGCACGGGCGTCTCCGCCGTCAGCGGATCGCTGAACCGGTGCGGGTTACGCGGGCCGTAGACGGCAATGCTGGACGCCTGGACGAAACGCGGCGGGTTCGACTGGGCCGCAGCGGCATTCACCAGATTCGCGGTGGCGTCGACGTTGACGCGACGGGCCAGGGCGGGTTGCGCGTAACACAACGGTGGGATGATCGCCGCGAGATGGATGAGCGACGCGGGCTGCACCTCGGACAGCAACTCAGAGACCTGCCGGGCATCGGTGAGGTCGGCCCAGCGCACCGACACTCCGGCCGGCAGCGAAGCGGCCGCAGCGCGGTTGGCGGGGGTGTCGAGATCGGTGGCGACGACGTGGCGCCCCAGTCGAGCCAGATGCCGGACCGTCGCGGTGCCCACCAGGCCGAAGGCCCCGGTCACCAGAACCGCGTCGGACATGCCACCCCCTCTCTGCGCAACCGACTCTAAGTCTCGTCGTCGTCGGCTGAGGACAACGCGGCTTCGATGCGTGCCCGCGCGCCGTCAAGGTGCTCCTGGCAGCGCCGGGCCAGCGCCTCGCCGCGCTCCCACAACGTCAGCGCGGCATCGAGATTGATGCCGCCCTGCTCCAGTTGGCGCACGACCTCAATCAGCTCGTCGCGGCACTGTTCGTAGCCCAGCTCGGCTACCGGTGTCGGTGTCTGGCTCATGCGGCTCCGTCCTGCCCGGTGCTCACGGCGCCGATTGCGCCGTCGGCAAGCCTGATGCGCAAAGCGGTGCCCCCGGGCGCGTCGGCCGTCGAGCGCAGAACCGAGGACGCGCCGCCCCCCGTTTCGTCGACGGTCTGCACCACCGCGTAGCCGCGAGCCAGCGTGGCGGCCGGGCCAAGCGTGGACAGCCGCGCCGCGAGATGCCCGACCCGATCGGTCTCGCCGTCCACCTGGCGGATGACATCGCGCCGCGCGGCGGCCAGCGCCCGCGTGACCTCCGCGGCGCGGTCGGTCACCAGCCGCAGCGGGTCGGCCAGCGAGGGGCGGCTGCGCAGTTGGGTCAGCGAGTGCTGTTCACGCCCCACCCAGTTGCGCAGCGCCCGGGCGCTGCGCTGGCGTAACTCGGCGACGAGTGCCAGTTCGGCGGCGGTGTCGGGCACCACTTTCTTGGCCGCATCGGTGGGGGTGGCCGCCCGCAGGTCGGCCACCAGGTCGCACAGCGGGTTGTCGGGTTCGTGGCCTACCGCGCTGACGACCGGCGTCCGACAGGCGGCGATCGCCCGGCACAGCGTCTCGTCGGAGAACGGCAGCAGGTCCTCCACGCTGCCGCCGCCGCGGGCGATCACGATGACGTCGACCTCGGGGTGCCCGTCGAGTTCGCGCAGCGCCTCGACGATCTGCGCCACCGCGCCTGCGCCCTGCACCGCCGTGTTGCGGATCTCGAAGCGCACCGCCGGCCAGCGGCCGGCCGCCACCGTGGTCACGTCGTGTTCCGCGGCCCCCCCGCGTCCGGTGATCAAGCCGACCAGTTTCGGGAGGAAGGGCAGTGGGCGCTTGAGCCGTGGGTCGAATAGCCCCTCGGCGTCGAGCACCCTGCGCAGCATCTCGATCCTGGCGAGCAACTCGCCGAGCCCGACCGCGCGAATCTCGCTGAGCCGCAACGAGAACGAACCACGCCGTGGATCGAACTGGGGCTTGGCGCACACGACGACCTGAACGCCCTCGGCAAGCTTCACCGGCGCGGAGCGGACCAGATCGGTGCGGCAGTTCACGCGCAGGGACATGTCGGCGGCCGGGTCTCGCAGCACCATGAATGTCGTCGCGCCTCGCACGGCGATCTCGGTGAGCTGTCCCTCGACCCAGACCACGCCGAGGCGTTCGATCCAGCCCTGGACCCGCGTCGCCACCGACCGCACCGGGTACGGGTTGTCCGCGGTGCCGAGCTCAGCGCTCACTTGGCGGTCGCGCGGGTGATCCTGTTGGCCAGCAGCGTCTGGAACGGGGCGCGGGCTTTGGCGGATTCCTCGTAGGCCAGCAGTGCCCTGAGGTCGGCGACACTCAGGGACTGGATGCGGGCCCGCAGTTGGGCCAGGGTCAGTGAGTCGTAGTCGAGTTCACCGGCGATGGCCGGCGGTTCGGCAGCCGGCTTGGCAGGTTCCTCGGCGGTCTTCTTCGGCCCGGTCGCCGCCCTGGCGCCTGCGGTCCGCCCCGGCGGGTCGGTCACCGAATACAAGGCGAACCGTCCCTCGGTCGCACGCTCCCCGTTGGCGGTCGGGGTCTCGGGCTCCGGCTCGTCGTCCTCGTCGAACGTCGCCCAGTCGGGCTTCTCCTCTTTGGGCGGGAACACCATCTCCAGGGCGGCGTCGCCCTTGATGGCGAAGCCCGCGAGATCCTGCTGCACCTTCATCACCAGCTGCGCGATGGTGCTCGCGAACGTCATCGGATACATCACGATGGTTTGCGGCAGCTTGCGGGTCTCTTCGATGGCGGTCACGGCCACGCCGACCAGCAGGCGGATCCCGTACGGTGCTTGAGCCATGGGCACCAGCCTACGGCTGGCCCGGCCACGCCGGGGAAACGTACCCTGAATCCATGCCGCCAACCGTCAACATGGGGATTCCCGGTGCCACCAGCTCCGTCGCGCACAGCGGCGGCAAGCGGGTGCTGCTCGCCGAACCGCGGGGTTACTGCGCCGGGGTGGATCGCGCCGTCGAGACCGTCGAACGTGCCCTGGAGAAGCACGGCGCGCCGGTCTACGTGCGCCACGAGATCGTGCACAACCGCCACGTCGTCGAGACGCTGGCCCAGCGTGGCGCGGTGTTCGTCAAGGAGACCGACGAGGTGCCCGAGGGCGCCATCGTGGTGTTCTCCGCACACGGCGTGGCGCCGACGGTGCACGAGTCGGCCGCCGCCCGCAGCCTGCAGGTGATCGACGCCACCTGTCCGCTGGTCACCAAGGTGCACAACGAGGCCAAGCGGTTCGCCCGCGAGGACTACGACATCCTGCTCATCGGCCACGAAGGGCACGAAGAGGTGGTCGGCACCGCCGGGGAGGCGCCCGACCACGTCCAACTGGTCGACGGCCCGGACGCCGCGGACTCGGTGACCGTGCGCGACGAGAACAAGGTGATCTGGCTCTCCCAGACCACGCTGAGCGTCGACGAGACCATGGAGACCGTCGCCCGGCTGCGGGAGCGGTTCCCCACCCTGCAGGACCCGCCGAGCGACGACATCTGCTATGCCACCCAGAACCGGCAGGGCGCGGTCAAGGCGATGGCGTCGGAGTGCGAGTTGGTGATCGTCGTCGGTTCCCGGAACTCGTCGAACTCCGTGCGCCTGGTCGAGGTGGCGCTGGGCGCCGGGGCCGACGCCGCATACCTGGTGGACTACGCCGAGGACATCGACCCGGTCTGGCTTGACGGCGTGACGACGGTCGGTGTGACCTCAGGCGCGTCGGTGCCCGAGATCCTCGTTCGCGGCGTGATCGAGCGCCTTGCCGAATTGGGTTACGGCACAGTGCAAACCGTCACGACGGCCAACGAGACCCTGGTATTCGCGCTGCCCCGGGAGATCCGCCCCGCGCGGGGCTAACGGCGCGGCTGGTCGCGGTAGTCGGCGTCGGAGGGGCCGGCGTCGCGGTATCGAACCCGGGACACCGGATGGTGCGTGCCGCTGGAGCCGGTGGACGCCGGGCGCCGGCGCGGTTCGGGCGGGTACGGCGGGTAGGCCGGGTGGGATTGGTAACCCCGGCCGGTTTCGTAGGGCTCGTACCGGCTGCCGCGGGCGGGCCGTGGCGGGTAGGCATCGCGGTACTCGCCACGCTCGCGCGGGTCGCGGCGCGACGGCGGGGGAGTGCGGCGCGGCTCGCGGGGTTCGCGTGGCTCGCGGCTACGTCGCCGCGGGATATCGGATTCCCATTCCTCGGCCGGACGCCGCCGCGAATCCCGTCGCGGCCGCGGGGATCCGGACTCGTCGGCCGGCCGGCCACTGCGTGTGCGGGTCGACGTCCCTTGCGGGGGCCGCCGGCGTCTGCCGGATTCGGAGCGGTCCGCCACATGCCGGGGTCTGGCCGCCCGCTGACCGGGCCGCTCGTCGACCGAGCCGTTGCCGGCGAAGGCCGACGACAGCTTGGTCGACAGCCCACCCAGCAGGCCGGCCCGCTGCGGGGCGGCATCACGGGTACCGGCCGGATGCGCCATCGCCAGATACCAGCGGATCAGCCCGATCAGCAAGACCGCCGAGCTGGTGAACAGCATCAGCGGGAAGCGTTCGATCAGCGGGTAGCCGCAGGTGATGGCCACTTCTTTCAGGCCGCTGAACGACGAGTTGTGGAACAGGTAATAGGCCAGCGGCACCGCGACGAACAGCAGCAGCGGCGGCTGGATGACGGCGGTGAAGATCCCCGAGCGACGCACTGCCAGCACGGCCGCCACGCATCCCAGCGCGTAGCCGATGGCGAAAGCGGTCCCGAGCTCCTGGTGGCCCGAGCCGGCTTCGACGGCCAGCCCCGCCAGCGTCGTGGTGACCGCGATCAACACCGCACCCCACCACGGCACCCCTGTGTACTGCGGGAATGCGGAGCGTTGATCTCCTCCGGCCGTCGGCTGAGCTGGCACCCCTAGACCGTACCGGGTCAGTCTGCGTCCGGCCTGGCACTGTGACCTGGCGTGCCACGCGCGCGGACGCTGCCAGGCGGCGGCTCTGGCAGACTTGTGACCCCGTGAGCCTCAGCCTCGGAATCGTCGGTTTGCCCAACGTCGGCAAGTCCACCTTGTTCAACGCGTTGACCCGCAACAACGTGCTGGCGGCCAACTATCCGTTCGCCACCATCGAGCCCAACGAGGGCGTGGTGCCGCTGCCTGACCCGCGGTTGGCGAAACTGGCCGAGATGTTCGGATCCGAGCGGCAGCTGCCCGCGCCGGTCACCTTCGTTGACATCGCCGGGATCGTGAAAGGCGCCTCCGAGGGAGCCGGCCTGGGCAACAAGTTCCTCGCCAACATCCGGGAGTGCGACGCCATCTGCCAGGTGGTGCGGGTCTTCGCCGACGACGACGTCGTTCACGTCGACGGCAAGGTCGACCCACGCTCGGACATCGAGGTGATCGAGACCGAGCTGATCCTCGCCGATCTGCAGACCCTGGAGAAGGCGCTGCCCCGGCTGGAGAAGGAAGCGCGAAACAACAAGGAGCGCAAGCCGGTACACGAGGCAGCCGCGGCCGCGCAGTCGATGCTCAACGAGGGCACCACGTTGTTCGCGGCGGGATCGAAGGTCGATACCGCGTTGTTGCGCGAGCTGAACCTGTTGACCACCAAGCCCTTTCTCTACGTGTTCAACGCCGACGAGTCGGTGCTCGGTGACGAGGCCAAGATGGCCGAACTTCGGGCGATGGTCGCCCCGGCCGACGCGGTGTTCCTCGACGCCAAGATCGAGGCCGAGTTGCAGGAACTCGACGACGAGTCGGCCGCCGAGCTGTTGGAGTCCATCGGCCAGCATGAGCGGGGCCTGGATGCGTTGGCCCGCGCGGGTTTCCACACCCTTCGGCTACAGACCTATCTGACCGCGGGGCCGAAGGAGGCCCGTGCCTGGGTGATCCATCAGGGCGACACCGCGCCCAAGGCCGCCGGCGTCATCCACACCGACTTCGAGAAAGGCTTCATCAAAGCCGAGGTGGTGTCCTTCGACGACCTGCTGGCCGCGGGTTCGATGGCGGCGGCCAAGGCCGCCGGCAAGGTCCGGATGGAGGGTAAGGACTACGTGATGGTTGACGGCGACGTGGTTGAGTTCCGGTTCAACGTGTGACCCGACTATCGGCAGGCCCGATACCCACCCCGATCACGCTAGAATTCTGTACATGAATACGCTGCCCCTGGCCGAGGTGCGGGCCAACCTCTCCAGATTGGTGGACGAGGCTGTTCGTACCCACGAGCGAATCGAGGTCACCCGCCAGGGTCGTCGCGCGGCGGTGATACTCAGCGCGGACGACTACGACTCCCTCATGGAGACACTGGCAATTCTCAGCGATCAGGAAACGATGCGCGAACTTCGCGAAGCTGAGTCCGAGGCAGGAGCAGGGGAGCTCTACTCGCTCGACGAGGTCACCGAGGAGATGCGCGCCGCCGGGCGGCTGCCGGGGTGACCCACCGGATCGAACTGACCCGGGCCGCTAAGAATGCGCTCACTCACACCCTGCCCGAGGCGGTAGCCGTCGCGTGCTGGGAATTTATCCGCGGCCCACTCGCCGACAACCCTCATCGAGTTGGAAAGCCGCTCCGCGACGAACTAGAGGGGCGCTACGCGGCGCGGCGTGGCGAATTCCGGGTTATCTACCAGATTTTCGAAGACCGTGTCGTCGTACGGGTAATCCACATCGCGCATCGGCGCGATGTCTATCGGTGATCGGGTCCGGCGGTGAAGCTGTGCTCTCGCAGCACCTCGGCGACCAAGATCCGATACTCGGCGTAGAACTCCTCGCGGCCGCGCCGTTGAGCGGCTCGATGGTCGGGATGGTCGCGCCAGCGGTCGTGCCTCTCGATGCCGTCGAACGCGGCGATCGATATCCGTTCACCGTCCTCGGCGGTGAAGGTCTTGAACTCGCGGAAGCCCGGCATCGCGCGGGCCTCGCGCTCCATGTCGTCGGCGACGGCGTGGTAGCCGCGTGCCTCGGCGTCCGAGCGCAGCCGTGACCGGAAGACGGTGAGGATCATCGGCGGCTCTGTCGCGGACATCTCACGACGATCGCAGATGCGGATGCGCGTCGGGCGAGCGCCCTATAGTTTCGGCGCACCATGAGAATTCGAATGACCGCACCGTTGGTCGCTGTCGCTGTCGCGGCGGTCGTGGTCGCCTGCTCTAAGCCCGCCCCGCCCGCAGCCGGACCCGGTGACACGGTCCCGGCGAACCCGGCGTCAAGCAGCCTCGCCCCGGCGAGCGCCCCGCAGTCGGGACCGTCCGGTGCCACCCTCGAGGTCGACACCGGGGCTGGTGCCGCGTCCTACACGGTCGGCAACTGGCGTCCGGTTCCGCTTGACGCACAGGTCATTCCGGCCAAGGGCGTCATGTACTCGGTGGACGTCCGGATCGTCGCGAACACCGGGACCGTTGCGTTCAACGGCTTCTACTTCGCCGCGCGTACCGCGGACGGCGCGACCGTCGCCCCTGCTGTCGGCGCGGTGCGCCCGGGCATTACCGCCGGTCAACTGTCGCCGGGCCAGTCGGTGGAGGGCCACGTGGCCTTCGACTTCGCGCCCGGCACCGCGGTCACCGGCGTCGTGCTGCGCGATCCCGCGGGCGAACAGGTCGCCTTCTGGTCGGTGAGCTGAAACTCACTGGCACGCAGAGCGGTTCAGCGCGTCACGAACTCGACCACCGCGTCGCTGAAGGCGTCGTTGTCGTCGCCGGCCGCGGTGTGCCCGGCATCGGAGAGTTCGACGAATTCGGCGTGCGGAACGGTGGCGAGGAACTGCTCGACCCCGTGCGGGCTGACCACATCCGACAGCTTCCCGCGGACCAGCAGGATCGGGATCTGCAACTCGGTGGTGAGGTGTTCGAGTTCGTCGGCGTCGACGAACGGTTCCTCGCTCACCGACATCACGAACGCCGGGTCCCAGTGCCAGTGCCAGCGGCCCTCGCGGTGCCGCAAATTCTTCTGCAGCCCTTCGAGATTGCGCGGCCGGCGGCGGTGCGGCAGATACGAGGAGATCGCGTCGGCCGCCTGCTCCAGGGTCTCGAAGCCGTGCACATGGCGGGTCATGAAATCCCGGATGCGGGCGGTGCCCTCATGCTCGTAGCGCGGCACCACATCAACGAGAACCAACTTGGTCACCGCCTGCGGTCCGGCCCGATGAGCCGCGATGATCCCGGTCATGCCGCCCATGCTCGCCCCGATGATCACCACCGGCCGGCCGATCTGCTCGAGCACCGCGGTGACGTCGCGGGCCAGTGACTGGATGCCGTACTGGCCCGCCGGGGCGCGGTCACTGTCACCGTGTCCGCGGGCGTCCAGGGCCACCACGTGAAGACCACGGTCGGCCAGCACCTGACCGGTGTTTTTCCAGGAAAACCTGTTCTGTCCACCGCCGTGCAGCATCAGGATCGTCGGCGAGGCCCCATTCGCGGACCCGTTCCACTCGTCGCCCGCCAGGATCACGCCGTCACCGCGGAACTGCACGGGCTGGGGGCCGGAGGCCACGGGCGGCTCCTCTCGAGATGTCTCCTGCACGCTACCCGGGGCCCCCGCCGGTACCGTGTCGACCCAGTGGGAGGAGTGACCATGGCCGATCCGGCCGACGAGACCGACGAGGTCCAGGTCGACGAAGCGACCATGCCGGCGACGGATCGCCGCGGTCGGCGTCGCGTGGGGGCGGCGGTGTTGCTGCTGCTGACGGCCGCGGCCGCTGTGGCCGGGTGGCGCGATGTCCAGGCCCGCCGGGTCGACGCGATGCGCGCTCAGATGGTGGCCGCCGGACGGGAAGGCGCGCTGGCCCTGACCAACGTCGACCACACCGAGGTCGACCGCGACGTGCAACGCATCCTGGACGCCTCGACCGGGGCCTTCTACGACGACTTCGCCCAGCGCGCAGAGACATTCAAAGCGGCGGCCCGCAAGGCGCAGTCCACGTCGGTCGGCACCGTCAGGGAGGCCGGCCTCGAATCGGTCGACGGCGACACTGCGCAGGTGCTGGTGGCGCTCTCGGTCATGACCTCAAACCGCGGGGAGCCCGCGAAGCAACCGACGCTGTGGCGCACCCGGGTGACCGTCGACAAAGCCGACGACGGTTTCAAGGTCTCGTCGGTGGAGTTCGTGCCGTGAGCCTCGTGCGTCGCATCGTGGTGCCGCTGCTGGCGGCCGCCCTCGTGATCGGAGGAGCATGGCTCTACCGGGACGCCTCAGCCCGCCGGTCGGCCGTTCGCGGCGGCGAGGACGCCGCCCAGGCTGCCCGGGATTCCATCGTGGCGATCCTCAGCTACCAGCCGGCCACAGTGCAACAGAGCCTTCAGACCGCCGCTCAGGACCGGCTCACCGGGAAGTTCCTCGATGACTACACCCAATTGATCAAGACCGTCGTGGTACCCGAGGCCGTGGCCCAGCGGATCACCGTGAGCGCCAGGGTTCCCGCCACCGCCGTGGTGTCCGCCGACGCCCACCGCGCGGTGCTGCTGGCCTATGTCGATCAGACCACCGCCGCCGGCTCCGCCGCCCCCACCCAGAGCAATTCCGCGGTGCGGGTCACCATGGACAACGTCGACGGCCGGTGGCTGATCTCCGGCTTCGACCCGATGTGAGGAGACCGCAAATGCCCGACCAGGAACCGCGCTGGATCGACGTCCAGGCGCCCACCGTCCAATTGCGAGCGCTCACCTGGGGGCCTGACGACGGCCCGATTGCCTTGTGTCTGCATGGTTTTCCCGACACCGCCTACGGCTTTCGCCGGCTGGCTCGGCATCTGGTGGACGCCGGCTACCGGGTGATCGCACCGTTCATGCGCGGCTATGTGCCGTCCTCGCTGCCCTCCGACGGGGCCTACCACCTCGGCGCGCTGATGCACGACGCTCTGCAGGTCCACGCGGCCAGCAATCCCACCGACGCCGACGTGGTGATCGGCCACGACTGGGGTGCCGTCGCGGCCAACGGGCTGGCGGCCATGCCGGACAGCCCGTTCCGCAAGGCCGTGGTGATGTCGGTGCCGCCGTCGGCGACACTGCGAAGTGCGCGCAGCGCGGCTCTGCTGCGACTGATTCCCCGCCAGCTGTTGCGCAGCTGGTACATCAGCTACTTCCAGCTGCCGTTCGCCCCCGAGCGCTCCGGATCATGGATCGTGCCGCTGTTGTGGCGACGGTGGTCACCCGGGTACGGACCCGCCGAGGACCTGCGCCACGTCGACGCCGCTATCGGTGCTCCCGACCGCTGGCGCGCCGCGCTCGGTCCCTACCGGGCCACCATCCGCAACACCAAGCCGCCGGCACGCTACGCCGAGTTGCACCGGTGGTGGACCGCTCCGCCGCAGCTGCCGACGCTGTATCTGCACGGAGCCGACGACGGATGTATGACAGCGGATTTCACGCCGTTCGTCCGCGCCGCACTCCCAGCCGGCAGTGACGTCGGAGTCATCGATGGCGCCGGCCACTTCCTGCAACTCGAGCGCCCCGACGAGGTGGGCGCGCGGATCGTGGAGTTCCTCAGCCCTTGAGCCCGGGGTGGCTGCGCGCCAGCAGCGGAACCATCAGCCGCCTCGGCGCGAGGTGATACAGCGCCGCGGCTGCCCGATTGAACCGGCCCGGAATGATCACCGCCCGCCCGGCCTCCATACCGTCCACCGCTTGCCGGGCTACCTCATCCGGCTCCACCCACAGCGGCGCGGGTAGCAGTGCCTGCGCCTCGGCGTCGGAGAACCCGGCGCGCTCGCCGAACCCGGTGTGCACGGGCCCCGGGCACAGCACCGACGCGGTGACACCGGTGTCGCGCAGTTCGGCCCGTATGGCGTGGGTGTAGGACAGCACGAACGCTTTCGCGGCGCCGTACACGGCCTGGCCGGGCAGCGGGCCGAACGCGCCCACCGAGGCGACGTTGAGCACCGACCCGCGCCGGCGGGCCACCATCCCCGGGGTGAACCGGACGCAGAGGTCGACGACGGCGGCGACATCGACCTCGATCACATTCAGCTCCGCCCCCGCATCGGCGGTGTGCTGCGGGCCCATCGTCGATAGCCCCGCGTTGTTGACCAGAATGCCGATCTCGAGGCCGAGTGCCTCAATCTGCGAGGGCAGCGCCGCACGGTCCTCCGGACGCGAAAGATCAGCGGGCACAACCGAACTGCGCTCACCCAACTCCGCGGCGAGGTCGGCCAGCAGATCTGCCCGGCGCGCGGTCAGCACCACGTGGTGGCCGCGGCGGTGCAGTTCCCGCGCGATCGCGGCGCCGATCCCCGACGACGCTCCGGTGACGAGAGCCTTAGCCACCCATCCGGTTCTTGATCAGCGCATCCTGTGCCTGACCGAGCTCAGTGGCCAGCGCGGCGTCCGCCGGGTCGTTGGCCGGGCCGCTGAAGAGGATGCTGGACGCCGCATTGCCCTGGGTGAAGGTCAACAGCCCCAGCGCCTGTGAGCCGTCCGCCGACAGTCCGGAGAGGAACGTTCCCCCGGTTCCGACCTGCACCGGCTCGGACTTCGGGTTGGCGATCCCGGCCGCGGTCTGCGCGGCGGTGGCCGCCGCCTTTGCGGCGGCGGCGTCGGGCAACACCCAGACGGTGTCGGTGATCGCGCGGCCGTCGCGATGGGTGTAGACCTTCGCGGCGCCGGGCTGACCGGAGGGGTTCATCGTGACCGCCCCCGGGGTGTAGGCCAGGGTGTCGACCACCACGTTGGGGTCGATGATCAGCAGGGTGTAGTCATCGGCGGCCGCGGACCCGGCCCCCATCAGTCCTGCCGAGAAAACTGCGGCGGCTGCTGCCGCCAGATGAATCGGTTTCATCGTGACGTTCCTATCCGGTGTGGGGAGTTGATCAGCAGACGTAGCAGGCCCAGCCGCGCCAGCCGTCGCGCCAGATCCAGCCGGGTCCGCAACCGGCCCAACCGGTGGTGCCGGCGCAGTCCAGCGCCTTGATGACAGGCACGGGCATCGGCGCGGGCGCCGGAGCGGTGACGTTGTTGGTGTCGTTGGTGGACGCCGCATTCGCGGTCGGCACACCCACGAGCGAACCGGCGATGAGCCCGACCGCTGCAATCGCCATGGCGATACGTCGCATGTTCAGCCTCCTTGCATGCAAACCTGAGTGGAAAACGCTGACTGATGGGGCGTCTTACGTTACGCGCCACCAAGGTCTTTCGAGTCACAATAAGATCTGTGTCTGCGGAGCGGATGGCGGCGGCCGATGCTCAATTGCTGTGGCTCTCGGCGAAGGTACCCAACGACCAGTTCCTGGTGTACGTCTTCGACGATGAGCCCGATTTTCAGGCGGCGCTCGACGAGCTTCGCCGCAACGCCGAGGGATGCGGGGAACTGCACTTGCGGGTCGTCGACGACGACCGTCTGCGTTATCCGCGATGGGCGTGCCGCGGTATCGATCCGGGTCAGTTCGTGGTTCACCACGCAGCCGGCGACTGGCGCTCCTGTCTCGGTGCGATCGGCCGGCTCGACCAACTCGACATCACCCGAATGACCTGGCGCGTTCACGTTTTCGCGCCGGCGACCGTCGTCGTTCAGGTGTCCCACGCACTTGGTGACGGAACCCGCTCGGCGGCGCTGGCCGCGGTCCTGTTCGGCCGCAGCGCGCCGATCCCCCCGGTGACCCCGGACCGCGGCCGCTTCCTGTGGCGGGCGATCAGCGCGGCGAGGGCCTACCGGGGCCTGGTCCACGACACCGAGGCCGGCCGTGTCGAATCCGCTCCGACGCCACGGCCGGTACTGAGCATCAACAGCCGTTCCTCGGAAACGCCGGTGCTCAGGACCCTTGTTCTCGACCGGGCAAAGTTACGCCCGACGGTGACGGTGGCGGCGCTCTCGGCGGTGGCCGAGGCGCTCGGTGGATATCTCGCCGACCGCGGTGAGGACGTCAGCCGGCTGGGCGCCGAGGTGCCGATGGCCGGGCCGCCGACGACCAAGGTGCGCAATAACTTCCGCAACGTCGGTATCGGCCTGTACCCGGAGACCGACTCCGGGGAACGTACGGCGCGTATCGCCGCCGACCTCGCCGCGCAACGCCGCCGCGCCGAGCACCCCGCCACCCTGGCTTCGACCGCAGCCTTCGCGGCGGTGCCCGCCCCACTGCTGCGCTGGGGCGTGAGCAAGTTCGACCCACACGCCCGGTCGCAGACCGTGTCCGGCCATACGGTGGTCTCCAGCGTCAACCGCGGACCGGCGGACCTGACCTTCGGCGGGAGCCCGGTGTTACTGACCGCCGGGTATCCGTCGTTGTCACCGATGCAGTCCCTCACGCACGGCGTGCACGGGATCGGCGACGTGGTCGCGATCAGCGTGCACGCCGACCCGGGCATCGTCGACGCCGACGACTACCTCGACCGACTGGCGCACGCGCTCACCTGAGCCCGAGCAGACGTATGTGACCCCGTTTTTCCGGCGTGTCGGGGTCTTTTCCGTCTGCTCGCGATAGGAAAGACGTATGGGGTTTTTCAAGCAAGAAGTGCCCGTCCTCGATTTCGAGACGTGGAGTAAGGGCACCCGCGCGGAGAAGATCCGGCCGATGGCACGGCACTGGGCCGAGGTGGGCTTCGGCACGCCCGTCGCGCTGCACCTGTTCTACGTCGTCAAGATCGCCCTCTACATCCTCGGCGCAGCGTTGTTCGCGTTGGCCACCAGGGGCATCGACGGATGGAGCAACATCGGCAACTGGTGGACCGAGCCGATCGTCTTCCAGAAGGTCGTGCTCTACACGATGCTGTTCGAGGTGATCGGCCTCGGCTGCGGGTTCGGCCCGCTGAACAACCGGTTCTACCCCCCGATGGGCTCGATTCTGTACTGGTTGCGGCCCAACACCATTCGACTGCCGCCGTGGCCGCGGCAGGTTCCGCTGACCCGCGGGGACAACCGCGATTCGATCGACGTCGTGTTCTACGGTGCGCTGCTGGTGATGCTCGTCGTCGCCCTGTTCTCCGACGGCACGGGGCCGGTTCCCGCGCTGTCCACCGATGTGGGCCTGCTACCGGCCTGGCAGTCCTGGACAATCCTGGGCCTACTCGCGGCCGCCGGCCTGCGCGACAAGGTCATCTTCCTGGCCGCCCGCGGCGAGGTATACGCACCGTTCGTTGTGGCGTTCCTGTTCGGCGGCCCCAATGTGATCGTCGCGGCCAAGCTGGTGTGCATGGTGATCTGGCTGGGCGCGGCCACCTCCAAGCTCACCAAGCACTTCCCGTTCGTCATCTCCACGATGATGTCCAACAGCCCGGTGGTCCGCCCCAGGGCGCTCAAACGTGCCTTCTTCGAACACTTCCCGGATGATCTGCGGCCCGGGCGACTCTCCCGGGCACTCGCCCATGCGAGCACCGCGATCGAAGGTCTGGTGCCGCTGGTGCTGTTCTTCTCCCACGGGGGCTGGCCCACCGCCGCGGCGGCGTTCGTGATGGTGTGCTTCCACCTCGGCATCCTGTCGGCCATACCGATGGGCGTGCCGCTGGAGTGGAACGTCTTCATGATCTTCTGCGTGCTGTTCCTGTTCGTCGGCCATGCCGACATCGGACTTGCCGACATGACCAACCCGCTGCCGCTCATCCTGTTCGCTGTCATGGCCTGCGTCGTCATCGCCGGAAACCTGTTCCCGCACAAGATTTCTTTCCTGCCCGGCATGCGCTACTACGCCGGAAACTGGGACACCACCCTCTGGTGCGTCACTCCCTCAGCGGAGGCCAAGATCGACAAGGGCATCGTCGCGATCGCCAACATGCCCGCGGCGCAGTTGGAGAAGTTCTACGGCAGCAAGGAGGCCGCCCAGATCCCGATCTACATGGGCTATGCCTTCCGCGGATTCAACACCCATGGCAAGGCGCTGTTCACCCTGGCCCACCGGGCCATGGCCGGCCGGAGCGAGGCGGCCTACTCGGTGACCGACGGCGAGCGGATCTGCAGCATGGCCATCGGCTGGAACTTCGGCGACGGGCACATGCACAACGAGCAGCTGATCGCCGCCCTGCAGCGCCGGTGCCATTTCGAGCCGGGCGAGGTGCGGGTGGTGCTGCTCGACGCTCAGCCGTTGCATCGGCAGACCCAGCGCTACCGGCTGGTCGACGCGGCTGCGGGGGAGTTCGAGCGGGGCCGGATCGAGGTGGCTGACATGGTGGTTCGCCAGCCGTGGGACGACGACGTCCCCGTCCACGTGGAGTCCGGATCCCGCCCTCTTTGACCAAACGGTTGGTTGGTTGTCAGAATCGAGGGGACACCCCATCTGAAAACCTAAGGAGAAGTCGATGGCGGAAGCGGTAATCGTCGAGGCTGTGCGCTCGGCGGTCGGCAAGCGCAATGGCGGGCTGTCCGGTGTGCACCCGGCAGATTTGTCGGCCCAGGTGCTCAACGGCCTGGCCGAGCGTGCCGGGATCGATCCGGAGATCGTCGACGACGTGATCTGGGGCTGCGTCATGCAGGCCGGTGAGCAGGCCCTCGACATCGCCCGCACGGCGGTGCTCACCGCGGGCTGGCCCGAGACAATCCCCGGTGTGACGGTCGACCGCCAGTGCGGATCGAGCCAGCAGTCGGTGCACTTCGCCGCCGCCGGTGTGGTGGCGGGCCACTACGACGTCGTGATCGCCGGCGGTGTCGAGTCGATGTCGCGCACCCCGATGGGTGCTTCGCTGGCCAACGGCGGGAACCCCTACTCGGCCACCTTCAAGGAGCGCTACCACCGTGCCCCCAACCAGGGCATCGGCGCGGAGATGATGGCCGAGAAGTGGGGCCTGACCCGCACCATGCTCGATCAGTTCTCGTTGGATTCGCATGAGAAGGCCGGCGCCGCACAGGCTTCGGGAGCCTTCGACGATCAGATCGTCGGCATCAAGGACCCCGAGGGCAACGTGGTCAACAAGGACGAGGGCATCCGCCTGGGCACCACGCTGGAGAAGATGGCCGGACTCAAGCCGGCCTTCAAGGAGGACGGTGTGATCCACGCCGGCAACTCCTCGCAGATCTCCGACGGTTCGGGCGCTCTGCTGTTCATGTCGGCGGAGAAGGCGAAGTCGTTGGGTCTCAAGCCCCTTGCCCGCGTGCACACCGCGGTGCTGGCCGGCGCCGACCCGGTGATGATGCTCTCCGCTCCGATCCCGGCGACCCAGAAGGCGTTGAAGAAGTCCGGTCTGAGCCTCTCCGATATCGGTGCGTTCGAGGTCAACGAGGCCTTCGCGCCCGTTCCGATGGCCTGGCTCAAGGAGATCGGCGCCGACGAGAAGAGGCTCAACCCCAACGGGGGCGCCATCGCGCTGGGCCACCCGCTCGGCGGCTCCGGTGCCCGCATCATGACCACGCTGCTTTATCACATGCGGGACAACAACATCCGCTACGGGCTGCAGACCATGTGTGAGGGCGGCGGCCAGGCCAACGCCACGATCCTCGAGCTGCTCTGAGCATGACGGAACAGACGGCCCCCGGCGCTCTCACTGAGCGCCGGGGCAACACCCTGATCGTCACCATCAACCGTCCCGAGGCCCGCAACGCGGTCAACCAGGCGGTCAGCATCGGTGTCGGCGACGCGCTGCAACTGGCCCAGGACGACCCGGAGATCCGGGCCGTCGTGATCACCGGCGCGGGCGACAAGTCCTTCTGCGCCGGCGCCGACCTCAAGGCGATCTCCCGGGGAGAGAACATCTTTCACCCGGACCACCCCGAGTGGGGCTTCGCCGGCTTCGTGCAGCACTTCATCGACAAGCCGGTGATCGCCGCCGTCAACGGAACCGCGTTGGGCGGGGGAACCGAACTCGCTCTGGCCAGTGACCTGGTGGTCGCCCAGGCCAGCGCGCAGTTCGGGCTGCCCGAGGTCAAGCGCGGACTGATCGCGGCGGCGGGCGGGGTGTTCCGGATCGTCGACCAGCTACCGCGCAAGATCGGCATGCAACTGCTCGTCACCGGCGAGCCGATCAGCGCCGAGGAGGGCGCGCGCTGGGGCCTGATCAACGAAGTGGTCCCGGACGGGACCGTCCTGCAGGCCGCGCTGGCTCTCGCCGAGCGGATCGCCGCCAACGCGCCGTTGGCCGTTCAGGCCAGCAAGCGGGTCGCCCTGGGCGTCGACGAGGGCGCCATCACCGCCGAGAAGGAGTCCTGGAAGCGGTCCAACCGCGAGATGCGCGTGGTGTTCAGCTCCGAGGACGCCATGGAAGGACCCATGGCATTCGCCCAGAAGCGCGCTCCGGTCTGGAAGGCGCGCTAGCACCAACACGACTTCGGCGCGCTCATCGCCGCACAGCGACGAGAAGCGCGCCGAAGTTTCGTGTCAGGCCGCCGGCTTGGCGGTCGTCGTCGTGGTCGGCGTGGCCGAGGCCGTCTCGCTCGCCGAAGCTGCCGTGGTCGACGGCGAGGCCGACGTGCTGGCCAGGGTCTCCGACGCCGAAGTCGTGGCCGCCGAAGACGTCGCGGACGTCGCCGAGGTCTCCGTCGCCGAGGTCGACGTGGTGGCACTGGTGCTCGTCGTCGAAGCGCCGGCCTCAGCGGCCGGCGTCGGCGGGGTCAGCACGGTGTCGATCATGTAGATGTAGGCGCCGTGCGCGGTGTAGGCGCACACCAGCTTGGCGTCGTTGACCTTGATGTCGCTGCCCTTGCCGACGACGTTCACCGAACGGCCGTCCTGGGTCGGCATCTTGCCCTGCACGTCGTTGGGCCCGAGGTACCCGAGCACCATGTGGTAGAAGAGCGTCGGCAGCAGTACCACCGGGTCGCTCTTCAGCGTGGCCAGGGTGGCGGGATCCAGCTTGGCGAACGCCTCGTTGGTCGGCGCGAACACCACGTAGGGGCCGCCGTCGAGGACGTTGACGATGTTGATGTCCGGGTTGATCTTGCCGGAGATGAGGCCGCTGAAGGTGCTCAGGTCGGGGTTACTGGCCAGGGCCTCGGAACCGGTCTGCAGCGCCATGGAGTCGATCGAACCTGCTCCGGTCGGCACCTTCTTGCGGTAGGCGTCGCAACCCGAACCCTGCGGGTCGGGAACCTTGGTGGAAGTCGGCACAGGTCCGGCCGGGGACACCGGAGTGGAAGCGGCTGCCGTGGTCGACGGCTCAGGCGACGGTGTCGGTTCGGCATAGGCGGTCGGAACGGCGACGGCGATTGCGGCGATGGCCGCAGCGGCACCGAGGGTCTTGCTACGCGTGCTCACGGGATTTCTCCTGGTTTCTTGTCATGCGGTGAAGACCGCAACGCCTGTGGCATCGTAAGCGCGGACCGTTCCGTTACCCAAAAACGACGGACGGTCTGTGAAATCGCTGGTTTTCGGACTCAGGTGTGACGGGGCTTACTATGCTCGGCATGCTCGAACGCCGCGCAGCGCCGTTGGTCCTCACCGTGCGCGGTCGCCGTCCGGAGATCGATGGCGAAGCGTGGGTGGCCCCGAACGCCACTCTGATCGGCCAGGTGAAGGTGGGTCCGCGAGCCAGCGTCTGGTACTCGGCCACGTTGCGGGCCGAGGCGGAACCGATCGACATCGGCGCCGGCACGAACATTCAGGACGGCGTCGTGGTCCACGTCGACCCGGAATATCCGGTCCGCGTCGGCACGGGCGTGAGCGTGGGGCACAACGCTGTTCTGCACGGGTGCACCGTCGAGGACGGCGCTCTGATCGGGATGGGCGCCATCGTGCTCAACGGAGCGGTGGTCGGAGCCGGGTCGCTGGTGGCTGCCGGAGCGCTGGTCCCGCAGGGCGTGGTGATCCCGCCGCGGTCCCTGGTTGCCGGGGTTCCCGGCCGGGTCCGCCGGGAACTCAGCGACGCCGAACTGGCGGCCAACCGCCACAACGCCGCAGTTTATGAACACCTCATCGAACTGCACCGGGAAGCATCGGAGGACGGGTGAGGTGAGCATGCCATCGGTTGGACGCGTGCGTGGTCTGGCAGCTGCGCTGGGAGTGGGCGCCGCATTCCTGACGGGATGCGGGATCGCCACGGCGGACCCGGGCTCCCTCGATTCATCGTCCGACGGGGCCTCATCGGCTCATGACTCCGCGGCCGGCCGTGCCACCACGGCGGGGCCGACCCGGGGCTCAGCCGGCGGCGCCCGCACCTCGCGAACCTCTGGGCCGAAGGCCGGGGCAACCGGGCCGCGTGCCGCCGCGACGGCTGAAACCGTGACCCGTGCCGGTGGCGAAAGCGCCCGCCTGTCAACAACTCCGGTCACCGACACGGCCACGACGGCTCCCTGTCTCCGGGCCTCCGCGGCCGTTCGCCGGCCGTTTCGGCCCGGATCAGCCCGCCCCCACCGGTGTCCGCGGCGGCGTCGGCCGATCCGGCAGGCCAACCGGCGGTCGTGCGGCCGACCGCCGCCGCGGTGGCCGAGCCGACCGTGATTCCCGCGCAGAACGTGACGTCTTCTCCCATCGCCGTACTTCCCTCCCAGGCGCTCGTGACGAGTCCCGCGGCCCCCCTCGCCGAGGCGTCGACGCCGTTGTCCTCCTTGAGTTCTGCGCCGGCGACCGATCCCGACCTCGCCACCACCGGCATGGTGATGCTGCTCGCCCTCACCAACGTGCTCCATATGGCCGTCGTGCTCACGGTCGCCGCACTGACCCCCGCACCGCCCAGCCCGTCCACCGTGACCCCGACCCTGCACATCGGCGGCGTCGACTTCGTTCCCAGCTCGCCGCGCGACATCACGTCGTTCTACGGCCGATGGACGTATCTTCCCGGCGCCCCCAGCATGGTTCAGGGCACACAACAGTTCGACGTCGTGGACCCCGAGACCGCTCAGAAACTGGGAAGCTTCAACGCACTGGTCAGCAGGGGCACGGGGATCGACTACACGTCCCTGCTCGTCACGTCCAGTGACGATGGGAACGGATCGGCGAAGGTCCCGCCGGTCGGCGCACTGATGTCCAACTTCCAGATCGGTCGTATCGGACTGCAGTACTCCGACGTCCCGACCCCGTCCGGCAACAGAGTGTCGTTCACCATCACGACGCCATCGGGAAACATCGTCCTGCCGCTGTGGTTCGACGCCGCAAAGGGGATCGCCGACCGGACGGTCGACAACAGGCCGATGGGTCTGGGCAACGGGTTCAACATCGCGCCGGCCGACCCGGCCGGTGAAACATTCACCGCCATCAGCGGAATCCTCCCGCTGTTCACGACCGTTCAGGGTCACCAGGTCTTCAACGTCAACGACGCGGCCGGTAAATCGGTGGGCAGCTTCGACGGCGTCTTCACCACCACCTCCGACATCATGGGGACCTACACCCAGGCGCTCATGGTCACCGGCAACGACGGCGTCAACGTCGGCACCGGCGCCGGGCAGGTGCCTCCGGTCGGCACGGTGTACAACGTCATCTACCGGGAATCCGACGCCCATTTCTTCCTGTACACGTCGATGCCGTCAGACTCCGGCAGCCAGGTGTCGGTGATCGAGGTGAAAGACGGCCAGGTCACCCACAGCGCATTGACGTTCATCGACGCCTCGAAACCCGTTGCGAACAAGGCGCTTTCGGGCGCCGGCGGCTACCGCTTCGTACCCGTCACCGCACTCGTGCCCAGCGGGGTCAACGGACTTCCTCCCCGGGATGTCCAGATCCAGGGCTATCAGCGTTACGACGTCTACGACGCGAAGGGTGCCCGGATCGGATCCGTCGACGCCGACGTCTCCACCCAATGGGATCTGTTCGGCATCGAGAGTGAAGCCCTCCTCGTGACCAAAGTGACCGAGGACGTGGCGGGCACGATGCCACCGGTCGGGTCGGTGTTCAACTTCCTGCAGTCCGGCAGTCTCGGGTTCGGATCCGCCCACTCGGTCCAACCGCTGGCGTCCGGAGACCTCACGTCGTTCAAACTCGTCACCCCGTTCGGTGACATCAATCTGCCCTCAAGTCTCGTTCCGGCTACCAGCCGAACCCAGGTGTCTTACTTCAGCCCGTTCCCGATCTAAGCCAGTCGTGGTGACGTCAGGCTTGTGTCATCGATTCCGGCGGCATTTTTTCGTACGGTGATCGAGATGCGCATTGACCACATTCGTGCGGTGGCCACCAAAGAGGCGCTCCCGCATGAGGAGTCGCCCCTGGTAGTACGGCGCCGACGGCTCACGGTCTGCGTGGTTCTGGTGGGCGGTGCGGCGCTGATGGCCTACTCGCTCACCCGCCGTCCCGGCGACGCGACGTTCTACTTCCTGACCCTCGCGCTGGCCGCGGTGTGGACGGGCGGATCGCTGCTCTCCGGACCGCTGCACCTGGGACGGACGACGTGGCGCGACACCCACAGACGGCCGGTCATCATCGGGGCGGCGATCGGGCTGCTGCTCGCAGCCGCCTTCCTCGCGGGCGGCCTGGCGGTGCGGAACATCCCGGTGATCGCCGATCCGATCACCCGCGTCCTCGAGTACACCAACCACGGGTCGGCGTGGCTGATCGTCGTCATCGCACTGGTCAATGCGGTTGCCGAGGAGCTGTTCTTCCGCGGCGCCCTCTACACCGCGCTGGGCAGGTTCTACCCGGTGGTGATCTCGACGCTGCTCTACGCCGCGGCGACGCTGGCCACCGGCAACCCGATGCTGGCCTTCGCCGGGCTGATCCTCGGCGGCGTGTGCGGGCTGCAGCGGCGGGCCACCGGGGGAGTGCTGGCGCCCATCCTCACCCATGTGATCTGGGGGCCGATCATGGTGCTCGGTCTGCCGCCTATCTTCGGGCTCTGAGTGCTCCGCGGCGGGAGCAGCGAAGTTGCGGCTCCTGCCGCTCCTCATCCCGGTCTAGGCTGATGCTTTCGGTTGTTAAGGGGTGACAGTGTGCGCTTCGGGACCGGCCGCGTGGCTGCGAGGGCTGACCGTCGCCGCAGGAGTCGGTGTGGCGCTGTCCGCCGGTTGCGCCGTGGCAGCGGCGGACGGCGGCTCGCGCGACTCGGTGGCGAAGGTCGACTCCGCGGACAGCGGTCCCGCGTTGGGGCCATCCCGGGGCGGACGGAGTCCGGTCGAGAGTCGACGGGCGGCGCCCATCCTCCGATCACGAGCCGTTACCGCCGGTCGGGTTGGCAGCGGCCAGACTGCAGCTGCGACAGCCGCCCCGCACGCTGATACCCCCCGGTCCGTGGCGCGCTCGGGCGCATCGCTCCGTGCCACGATTGCGCCGTCAGCCACCCCGTCCGCAACGCTCGATATGACGACACAGCCGGCGAACCTGGCCAACGCGGTACGGGCCCCGGCGGCCGCCCAGTCGACGAACGTCGGCGGGCCGGTCAGCCCGGCGCAAACTGCGACCGAACTGCGGCCGGCGAAAGCCGCGGCTCCGTGGCCGGCGTTGCTCGCCCCGCGATCCCGTCAGCTGATCTCGGCGACACACCCCCTCGCCACGGCCACTGTCGCAGGGCTCGCGCTCACCAACGTCCTTCAATCTGCTGTCCTGATGGCGGTTTCCGTGCTCACCGCCGCTCCCCCGGGCCCCTTCACCGCGACTCCGACGTTGCGCCTCAACGGGTTTGACATCGTGCCCGCCTCCGTCGAAGAAGTCACCTCGCTGTACGGACGCTGGGCGTATATGCCCGGTGCGCCGGGAATCATTCAGGGCAGGCAGCAGTTCGGCGTCGTCGACCCGAAGACGGGCGATCAGGTCGGGACCTTCGATGCCCTGGTGAGCAGGGGTAACGGCATCGGCTACACCGAACTCTTGGTGACATCGACTGCTGGGCCGGACGGCGGCGCCGCCGACGGCCGGGTGCCCCCGGCCGGGTCCTTGATCAGCAACCTGCAATTCGGCCCCATCGGAATCTCGCACTCCGCCCTGCCCACCCCATCGGGCAATGCGCTGTCGCTGAAGATCACCACGCCCTTCGGTGACATCCCGGTGAGCTTCCCCTTCGACAACGCCAAGGGGATCGCCGACCACACCGTGGACAACCGGCCCATGCGACTCGGCAACGGCTACAGCATCGCTCCCACTGATCCCGACGGCGAAACCCTCATCGGGACAAGCGGAATCATGCCGGGTTTCATGACCGTGCAGGGCCACCAGGACTTCAGCGTCTACGATCCCAACGGTCGTCCCGTGGGTGGCTTCACGGGGGTCTTCACCACCACGGCCGATCTCTTCTTCTACACCCAGGCGGTCATGGTGACGGCCAATGACGGAACCAATGTCGGATCCGCCCCCGGGCAGGTGCCGCCGGTCGGTTCGGTGTTCAACGTCATCTACTTCGGCACCGACGACCACTTCCTGCTGTATTCGGCGTTGCCGCGGCAGGGCGGCGCCGATGTCTCGGTGATCAAGGTCAACAAGGGCAGGGTCACGACCAGTGCGCTGTCCCTCATCGACGCGACCGCCCCTCCCCGGACACCACTGCCGGCTGCGGGGGGTGTGCGCTTCGTTCCGGTCTCCGACCTCCGGGTCAGCGGAGTCAACGGGCTCCCGCCCAGGGAGGTCCAGATCCAGGGTTACCAGCAGTTCGACATCCAGGATTCGTCGGGAGCCCGGATCGGAACCGTCGACGCCGACGTCTTCGATCAGTGGGATGCCTTCGGCATCCGCAGCACCGCCCTCCTGATCACCAACGTCGCCGAGGGCGGAGACGGGGTCCCGCCCGTCGGATCGATCTTCAACTTCGTCGGCTCCCGCGCCGGCATCGGCTCGGTCCACTCGACGGTGCCCTCGCCGTCGGGCAACCTGACTTCATTCACACTCCTGACGCCGCTCGGGGACATCCCGATGCCGTCGACGTTCGTCCCCGTGGCACATCGCACCCCGGTGTCGTTCTACAGCCCGTTCCGATAGGCAGTGACGCGCGCTCACTCGTCGGTGAAGACCGCCGCCCGGCGCTCCTGGAAGGCCCGCGTGCCCTCGGCAAAGTCCTTGGTGCGCAACAGCGTGAGCTGACCGGCGGTCTCGAGACCCAGCGCGCCCTCGAGTTCGGTGAGGGTCGCGGCGTTGATCGCATGCTTGGTCTTGCGCAGGGCCGCCGCCGGGCCTGAGGCGAGCTTCTCGATCACCGCGGCGGCTTCCGCTTCCAGTCCGTCGGCGGGGTGAACCGAGGACACCAGCCCGCACTCGAAGGCCTCGTTGGCCGGAAGGCGCTCGGCCAGCAGCGCCAACTTCATCGCCCGGGCACGGCCGATCGACGCGGCCACCAGAGCCGAGGCCCCGCCGTCGGGCATCAGCCCGATCTTGGTGAAGGCCAGCAGGAAAAACGCTGTCTCGGAAGCCAATACGATGTCGCAGGCCAACGCGAGAGACACCCCGACGCCGGCGGCCGGGCCGTGCACGACGGCCACCACCGGTTTGGGCAGGCCGACGATCTTCGGGATGGCGCGGTTGATCGCTTCGAGCAGTGGGTCGATGTCCGAACCCGACCCGTGCAGCGCGGCCTGGTCTTCCGCGCTGATCCCCGCGCCCGCGCAGAAGCCGCGGCCTGCCCCGCCGAGGCGCACCACCCGCACAACCGGATCGCCGGCCGCCTGGTCCAGCACGTCGCACAGCGTCTGCACCATCGGCGCGGTCAGCGAGTTCAGGCTGTCAGGGCGGTTGAAGGTCACCGAGAGGACATTGCCGTCGAGGGAAACGGACAGGTCGTCGATGCCGGTGTAGTTGGCCATGGTTCAACACGGTACAAAGAGTCGACACGTGTCGACGAAGGGCGGTATCCGATATGTCTGGACCTCTGGCGGGGTTGCGGGTCGTCGAACTGGCCGGGATCGGTCCCGGCCCGCATGCGGCGATGATCCTCGGCGATCTGGGCGCCGACGTCGTGCGCATCGAACGTCCCAAGCCGGGCCTGGGTGCCGCCCCGAGCAATGACTTCCTGCTGCGCAGCCGGCGCTCGGTGACCGCCGACCTCAAGAGCGAGTCCGACCGCGACCTGGTCCTCGGTCTGATCGCCAAGGCCGACGTGCTCATCGAGGGCTTCCGCCCCGGCGTCACCGAACGCCTGGGGCTGGGACCGGAGGACTGCGCGAAAGTCAACGAGGGGCTGATCTACGCCCGGATGACCGGCTGGGGCCAGACCGGCCCGCGCAGCCAGCAGTCCGGCCACGATATGAACTACATCTCGCTCAACGGTGTGCTGCACGCGATCGGCCGGAAGGACCAGGCGCCGGTGCCCCCGCTGAATCTGGTGGGCGACTTCGGCGGCGGGTCGATGTTCCTGCTCGTCGGCATCCTGGCCGCGCTCTACGAGCGGCAGCAGTCCGGCAGGGGGCAGGTGATCGACGCCGCGATGGTCGACGGCTCGGCGGTGCTCGCCCAGATGATGTTCGCGTTCCGACACACCGGTATGTGGAACGACGTGCGCGGCACCAACATGCTCGACACCGGCGCCCCGTGGTACGACGTCTACGAGTGTGCCGACGGACGCCACGTCGCGGTGGGCTGCATCGAGCCGCAGTTCTACGCCGAGATGATCGAGAAGCTCGAACTCGACCCCGCCTCGCTGCCGCACCAGCAGGACATCAGCCGCTTCCCGGAACTCCGCGCGGTCCTGCGCGAGACCTTTCTCCAGCACGACCGCGACCACTGGGCCGACGTCTTCAAGGGCAGCGACGCGTGCGTCACCCCGATCCTGTCCTTCGGCGAAATCGAGACCGAACCGCACAACGTCGAGCGCGGCAGCTTCTACAAGGAGGGCGACTCGATCTTCCCGATGCCGGCCCCCCGGTTCTCCCGCACGCAGCCCGGCCGGCCCACCCCGCCGCGCGCCCCTGGGGAGGACACTGACGCCGTCCTGCGCGACTGGGCCTGACAGGCCGTCGGTATAGTCCCCAACCAACTAGTCGGTTAAGGGAAGGGATCGTCTGTGGAGATCAAGGACGCGGTAGCCGTCGTCACCGGTGGAGCCTCCGGCTTGGGACTGGCCACCACCAAGGCGCTGCTCGACGAGGGCGCCAAGGTGGTCATCCTCGACCTGCCGTCGTCGGCGGGTGAGGACGTCGCCAAAGAGCTCGGCGAGCGCGTGCGCTTCGCCGCCGCCGACGTCACCGACGAGGAGGGCGTCGCCAAGGCATTCGACCTCGCCGAGTCCCTCGGACCGGTGCGGATCGTCGTCAACTGCGCCGGAACCGGCGATGCCATCCGTGTGCTGGGCAAGCACGGCGTGTACCCGCTGAACAAGTTCGCCCGCATCGTCAACATCAACCTGGTCGGCACCTTCAACGTACTGCGCCTGGGCGCGGAGCGGATGGTGAAGGCCGATCCGATCGGTGGCGAGCGCGGCGTCATCATCAACACCGCCTCGGTGGCCGCCTTCGACGGACAGATCGGCCAGGCCGCCTATTCGGCGTCGAAGGGCGGAGTGGTCGGTATGACGCTGCCGATCGCGCGCGACCTGGCCGATAAGCAGATCCGGGTGATGACCATCGCTCCCGGACTGTTCGACACCCCGCTGCTGGCCGGTCTGCCCGAGCCCGCCAAGGCGTCGCTGGGCGCCCAGGTGCCGCATCCGTCCCGGCTGGGCAACCCCGGCGAATACGGCGCCCTCGCTGTGCATATCGTGCAGAATCCCATGCTCAACGGCGAGGTCATCCGCCTCGACGGCGCCATCCGCATGGCACCGCGATGAGCGCTTGCGCGAAGAGCATCAAGAACAGATGAGCGCTTGCGCGAAGAGCATCAAGAACAGATGAGCGCTTGCGCGAAGAGCATCAAGAACAGATGAGCGCTTGCGCGAAGAGCATCAAGAACAGATGAGCGCTTGCGCGAAGAGCATCAGACACAGTCGAGTAGGAGAGAACACATGCCGTTGACAACCAAGTTCACCGAGACCTTCGGCGTCGAACACCCCATAGCCCAGGGCGGTATGCAGTGGGTCGGGCGTGCCGAACTCGTTGCGGCCGTGGCGAATGCGGGCGCCCTGGGCTTCCTCACCGCTTTGACCCAGCCGACTCCGGCCGACCTCGCCCGGGAGATCGACCGGACCCGCGAACTCACCGACAAGCCGTTCGGCGTCAACCTGACGATCCTGCCGGCGATCACCCCGCCGCCGTATGACGAGTACCGCCAGGTGATCGTCGACGCCGGAATCAAGATCGTCGAGACCGCCGGCTCCAACCCGGCTCCGCACCTGCCGATGTTCCACGACCACGGCATCAAGGTGCTGCACAAGTGCACCTCGGTGCGGCACGCCATCAAGGCGCAGAGCCTCGGTGTGGACGGCATCAGCATCGACGGCTTCGAGTGCGCCGGGCACCCCGGTGAGGACGATGTGCCCGGCCTGGTGCTGATTCCGGCCGCCGCCAAGGAGATCGAGATCCCGATGATCGCCTCAGGCGGCTTCGGCGACGCGCGCGGGCTGGTGGCTGCTCTCGCGCTCGGCGCCGACGGCGTCAACATGGGCACCCGGTTCATGTGCACCGTGGAGTCGCCGATCCACCAGAACATCAAGCAGGCCATCGTCGACGGCAACGAGCTGGGCACCGAGCTGATCTTCCGTAGCCTGCACAACACCGCGCGGGTGGCCAGCAACGCGGTGTCCCGTGAGGTGGTGGAGATCCTCAAGAACGGCGGCCAGTTCGGCGACGTGATGGAGCTGGTGGCCGGATCGCGCGGACGCAGGGTGTTCGAGGATGGCGATCCCGACGCGGGCATCTGGACCGTCGGCACCGTCATGGGCCTGATCCATGACATCCCCACCTGCGGTGAGCTGGTGAGCCGCATGGTCACCGAGGCCGAGGAGATCATCACCGGCCGGCTGGCTGGCATGGTCACCTCGGATGCCAGGGTGCCGGCCTGACGCAGACGCCAAAGTGCCCGCCTGTCAGCAGGCGGGCACTTTTTCGTTGGGGTGGCTCGTGGACGAACCGATCTCACGACGTCGGGCGCTAGCGCCCCGTCGCTCTACCTGAACTCAGGCAACGTCGACGAACTGCTCAGAGGTGTCACCCTCCACGAGCACGTCGCCGTGATACAGGGCTTCGAAGTCAACTTTGATGACATCGGCACTGGTGTCGTCGATCCACATGTCGCTTAACTTAAGCGTCACGATTAAGGAATCTTTGAGTCACGTTTCGGAGTTTGGTGGCAATTCTTACCGGCGAGTAACAGCCCCTCTCCAGCGGTTGCCCCCTTTTCGCGCCGCAACCAGACTCGTCCGAAGTCGGACGCCACCAAACTCGGTCCCGCACCGAATCACTGTGCGAAATGACGCCGCAAAGCGAAACAGGGGGAGCGATGCTCGCACGAATCGCCAAGCTGGCACTTCGGTCGCCACGGCTGATCCTGGCGGTCGCTGCTCTGCTGGCCGTTCTCACCGCTGTCTTCGGCATCCCGGTGGCGAACCATCTGTCCTCGGGCGGATTCCAGGACCCCTCGTCGGAATCGGCCCGCGCCGCGCAGCTGCTCAGCGAGAAGTTCGGCCAGAGTGACCAGCAGCTGCTCATCACGGTGACCGACCCGGCCGGTGCCACCAGCGCGCCGGCCCGAGCTGTCGGCGCGGACATCGCCGCCCGGCTCGACGCCTCGCCCAATGTGCTTTCGGTGACCTCCCCGTGGACCTCGCCGCCGGCCGCGGCCGCCGAACTCCTCAGCACCGACGGCAAGACAGGTCTGGTGATCGCCACCATGGACGGCGGCGAGAACAAAGCCCAGGAATACGCGTCGGAACTGGCCTCCCAGGTTGTCGGCGATCGCGCCGGGGTGTCCGTGGCGGCCGGTGGAAGTTCGATGATCATCAAGCAGATCAACGAGCAGACCAAGCGTGACCTGATGCGCATGGAGGCCATCGCAATCCCGCTGAGCTTCCTGGTCCTGGTCTGGGTGTTCGGCGGGTTGATCGCCGCGACCCTGCCGCTCCTCGTCGGCATGATGGCGATCCTCGGTGCCATGTCGGTGCTGCGGCTGATCACCCACTTCACCGACGTGTCGATTTTCGCGCTCAACATCACCACTGCGCTCGGCCTGGCCCTGGCCATCGACTACACGCTGCTGATCGTCAGCCGCTATCGCGACGAGATCAACGGCGGCGCAACGCCGGAGGCCGCCCTCACGCGGACGATGAGCACCGCGGGGCGGACGGTGCTGTTCTCCGCGGTGACAGTCGCACTGTCGCTGTCGGCACTGCTGGTGTTTCCGATGTACTTCCTCAAGTCCTTCGCGTACTCCGGCGTGGCCACCGTCGCGTTCGCCGCGGCGGCTGCGGTGTTCGTCACACCGGCGGCCATCGTGGTGCTCGGCAACCGGCTGGACGCCTGGGACATTCGCCGCTGGCTGCGCCGCAGTCTCGGCCGGCCCGACCCGGTCGCCAAGCCCGTCGAGCGGTTGTTCTGGTACCGCTCCACCAAAGCCGTCATGCGGCGATCCATCCCGATCGGTGTGGCGATCATCGCCGGGCTGGTGCTTCTCGGAACACCTTTCCTGAGGATCGAATTCGGCAGCCCCGATGACCGGGTGCTCCCGCGGAGCGCGTCGGCCCACCAGGTGGGCGACCTGTTGCGCAACGATTTCCCGAGCAACCTCAACAACGGTCTGATCATGGCGATCCCGGACGCGGCCCCGGTGACCGGCGCCGGACTGGATCGCTACGCTGCCGGCCTCTCCCGGGTTCCGGACGTGACGTTGGTGTCCGCGCCGGGCGGGACGTTCGTCAACGGCAGCCGGGTGGGTCCGCCGTCGGCGCCCGCGGCCGTGGCCGACGGCAGCGCGTTCCTATCTGTGCGCAGCACCGCTCCGCTGTACTCGCAAGCCTCCAAAGCGCAACTCGACCGGCTGCACGCCGTACCCGAACCGGCCGGTCGCGAGGTTCTCATCGCCGGCGGCGCCCAGATGAACCGGGACATCGTCTCCGCGGTCACGTCGCGGATGCCGTTGGTGCTCACCCTGATCGGCGCGATCACCTTCGTGCTGTTGTTCCTTCTCACCGGAAGTCTTGCGCTGCCGCTGAAAGCCATTGTGCTGAACGTCCTTTCGCTGTCGGCGGCATTCGGTGCGCTGGTCTGGGTGTTTCAGGAGGGCCACCTCGGGGCGCTGGGCACCACGCCGACCGGCACCATGGAAGCCAACATCCCGGTGCTGATGTTCTGCGTCGCCTTCGGCCTGTCGATGGACTACGAGGTCTTCCTGCTGGCGCGCATCCGTGAGTTCTGGTTGAGTTCGGTAGCCGCAGGGTCGGCGACATCGGGCCGGGCAAGAACCCGCGCCGACAGCGAAGAGAGCGTGGCGCTGGGACTGGCCCGCACGGGACGGGTGGTGACGGCGGCGGCGCTGATCATGGCGATCGCGTTCGCCGCGCTGATTGCCGCTCAGGTCTCCTTCATGCGGATCTTCGGCCTCGGGCTCACCTTGGCGATACTGGTCGACGCCACCCTGGTCCGGATGGCGCTGCTACCGGCTTTCATGCAGGTGATGGGTAAATGGAACTGGTGGGCGCCGGCGCCACTGGTGCGACTGCACGAGCGCATCGGGCTGACCGAGGAGCCGGTCGATCGCCGTGCCGGAAGCGCCGAACCGCTGGTTACAGTGGGGAAGTGAGCGAACAGGCTGCCGGAAAGACCCGCGACCATCCGTTCTTCGCGCGGATGTGGAAGGTGATGTCGGCCCACGAGACCCCACTTCTGCGACGGTTGCGTTCCGAGAACCTCGCCGGGTTGTCCGGCCGGGTGCTGGAGGTGGGGGCGGGCACCGGTACCAATTTCGCGTTCTATCCGAAGACCGTGGAGGAGGTCGTCGCTCTGGAACCCGAGACCCGGCTGGCTCCGATCGCGCGCGAAGCGGCCTCCGGTGCGCCGGTGCCGGTGCGGGTCGTCGAGTCCACCATCGAAGCGCTGCCTGGCGGCGATCGGTTCGACGCGGTGGTGTGCTCGCTGGTGCTGTGCTCGGTGCAGGATCCCGAAGCCGTTCTGCGGCAACTCAATTCACTGCTCAAGCCGGGCGGTGAGTTGCGGTACTTCGAGCACGTCGCGAGCGCGGGATGGCGCGGCTCGTTGCAGCGACTGGCCGACGCGACCGTGTGGCCGAGGATCTCCGGGAACTGCCACACCCACCGCGACACCGAGCGGGCGATCACCGGCGCGGGCTTCTCCGTGGACGCGGCGCGCCACCAGTGGACCTTTCCGGCCTGGGTGCCGATGCCGGTGTCGGAGGTCGCGGTGGGCCGGGCGGTGAAGCCGGCCTAACCGCCGCGGGGCACCAGTTCGGGGAGCCGCTGCAGCAGGGTCGGCAGGGCCGTCGTCGCGCTTTCGCGCAGCGACACCGTGACCGCGCTGGACAGCGGGGTGGGTTCGGGGTTGACCTCGATGACGGTCGCGCCGTTGGCCAATGCCACCTCAGGCAGTGCCGCGGCGGGGTAGACGATGCCGGACGTGCCGACCACCACCACCAGGTCGGCGGTTGCCACCGCCTCGACGGAGGCCTGCCAGGGCTCGTCCGGCAGTTGCTCGCCGAACCACACGATCCCGGGCCGGATCAGCCCGCCGCATTCGCAGTGCGGCGGCGCCTTCTCCAGTTCCGGCTCGGTCATATCGGGCAATGGCCCGTGGTAGCGGGAACCGCAGGTGTCGCACCAGAATTCAGCCAGGCTGCCGTGCAGGTGGTGCACGGCGCGACTGCCGGCCCGTTCGTGCAGATCGTCGACGTTCTGGGTGATCACCGTGACGTCGGCGTGGTCCTGCCACATCGCCACGGCGCGGTGGCCGGCATTGGGCTGGACCTCCTTGACCAGATGGTGGCGCCACAGATACCAGGCCCACACCCGCTCGGGATGTTTCTGCCACCCGTCGGTGCTGGAGATCTCATAGGGGTCGTATTTCGCCCACAGGCCGGTCTCGTCGTCGCGGAAGGTCGGCACGCCGCTTTCGGCGGAGATCCCCGCACCGCTGAAGACCGCGATCCGGAGCTTGTCGGAATCGGTCAACCTGCTGCCTTTCTTCAGACCGTTGCCGCTACCTTATCGGGCTTTAGCTGGGCTTTTGCGCACGGTGCGCCATACTTGGGCACATGTCGGAGTTGGCCGGGTGGCTGGGCGTGGACGCACAGTCGGCCACCCCGATCTTCGAGCAGCTGCGCCTCGGTGTCATCGAGGCGGTCCGTGACGGGCGATTGCCGGCCGGTAGCCGCCTGCCCACTGTTCGTGAGCTGGCCGGTGAACTGGGGCTGGCGGTCAACACCGTCGCGCGAACATACCGCGAACTGGAGACCGCCGGCGTCGTCGAAACCCGCGGCCGTCAGGGCAGTTTCATCGCCCGTCGCGATCCCACCGACGCGGCGATGGCGGCCGCCGCGCGGGTGTACGCCGAAGCGGCCCGGGCGCTGGGCGTGGACGCCGCGGCGGCACGGCGCTATCTCGAGGCCGAGTTCGGTCAGCCGAAATCCAGCAGCGCGTAGACGCCCCGGAACGGCTTCATGGGCCCGAAATGCCAGAACGCCGGAAACACCGTCTTGAAGACGAACCCGCGCCCGGCGGGCATCGGCACGTCGTGCACCCCCTTGAGGCCCGGAACCCGGCCCACCAGCGCGCGCAGCTGGTTGATCGACAGGCTGAACGGCATCGGCGGCACCCGGTAGGTCTTCGAGGCCCGGATACCCTTCGGCGCGACCTTCTTCAGAATCGTCGGCGGCAGGTCGAAGAACATTTGGCCACCGGGAAAACGCTTGGCGCACTGGCGGATCAGATCCATCGCCTCGTCGGGCTGCAGGTACATCAGCAGACCTTCGGCGGTGATGAAGACACCCTCGGAGGTGTCGATCCGGTCCATCCAGCTGTAGTCGAGGGCGGACTGGCCGATGTTGGTGATGCGGTCGGAGGCGGGCAACAGTTGCTCTCGCAGTTCGATCACCGGCGGGAGATCGACCGACACCCATCGGAACTGCGCATCGGGCACCGCCTTGTCGAGGCGCCAGAAGCTGGTCTGGAAGCCCTCGGCGAGCGCCACGATGGTGGCCTTCGGATGGGTGCGCAGGTATTCGATGGTGCACCCGTCGGCCGCCAGTGAACGTAGCGCCATCTCCTGGCCGCGGCGGCCGAACTTGCCGTAGTCCACGCCGTAGGTGGTGGTGAAGGCATCGCGCAATCTGATGGCCATCGGATCGTCGATGATCGCGTCGGGCAGCCCGGCTTGGTGGGCGCGGCCGTTCAGCGTCATCAGGGCGGTCTCGGAGACGCCGGTCAGTGCGGCGGATTCGACGTTGCGATCGGTCACGCGATCAACCTACTCGCGCAGCACTTTGTCCAGCGTGCGGAGGTTGCGGGTGGTGGTCGAGGACTTGTAGCGCCGCTTGCCCATGGTCTTGCCGACGGCGGAGGCCAACGTCGCCGATTTCGGCACCTGCCAGTAGAGAACCCCGTCGCCCCGGGCGACGTCCTCGTCCGGACCGGGAGCCAGGGCGGCGAGTTCGTCGAGAACAGCCGGATCGCTGACGAACGTCACATAGGAATGCCTGCCGTCGGCCTCGCGCTCGAACGGGTAGCCCTCGACGACGTCCCGGACCGTCGCGACGTCGTACACGAGAACCCAGGCGTCGTAAGCGAATTGCCGTCGCAGTGCGGTCTCGGCGGCCGAGCGGACGGCTTTCGCGTCGCCCGGTGCGCTGAACAGCACGTTGCCGCTGGCGAGGATCGTGCGCACGTCGCCGAACCCGGCGGAGTGGAAGGCTGCGGCCACATCGGCCATCTTCAGGTTCACCCCGCCGACGTTGACCCCGCGAAGGAAAGCCGCATAGCGGGTCATACCGCAACCCTACCGACGTACGCTCGACGCCATGACCCGCCAGGTTTTCGACGACAAACTGCTGGCGTTGATCGCCGACAACTCCCTGGGGGTGCTGGCCACCATCAAGCGGGACGGCCGGCCCCAGTTGTCGAACGTGACCTATCACTTCGACCCTCGCTCGCTGACCGTCGAGGTGTCGATCACCGAACCCCGGGCCAAGACCCGCAACCTGCGGCGTGATCCGAGGGCGTCGTTGCTGGTCAGTTCCGATGACGGCTGGTCCTACGCGGTGGCCGAGGGCGACGCGGTGCTCAGCGCACCGGCGGCCGCCCCGAACGACGACACTGTGGAGTCGCTTGTGGCGCTCTACCGCGCCATCGCGGGGGAGCACCCCGACTGGGACGAGTACCGCGAGGCGATGGTGGTCGACCGTCGGGTGCTGCTGCGACTGCCGATCGGCCATCTGTACGGCATGCCGCCCGGTATGCGCTGAGCGGTCCGCGGCCCGGACCGGTTTGGGCATTGGATGGCCGTCATCGCGCTACGTCGGCACTGCCGCTGACGGGCGCCCCGGGGAGGGGCAACGGAGCGAACCACGGTCAGAAGCCCGGGAAAGGCGGCGGTAAGCACGGCGGCGACTACGCTGACCGCATGGCTGAGTCGGACGCTGACCCGCAGGACGAGACCAAGCGCAAGTTCCGCGAAGCGCTGGAGAAGAAGAACGCCAAGTCGGCCGGCGGCGCCGCGCACCGGGACGGCGGGGCCAAGCAGTCCCGAGCGCACGGGCCGGTGGAGAACCGCCGGGAGTTCCGCCGCAAGAGCGGCTAGACCCCGATACGGCTGTGTCGCGCCCGAGAGCCCGCAGCCTGACCGGACACCGCGCTTGCCCGTTTGAATGAGGAGTGGCGCAGACGAAGCTCGAGTGCGGTCCTGCCAGACTCCTCAATCAACGCCCGGCGGGCAGCGCCTATTTTGGGGATATGTGCCGAAACATCACCGAACTACGGGGCCTGGAGCCCGCCGCCACGAACGAGGAGATCATGGCGGCTGCTCGGCAGTACGTGCGAAAGGTCAGCGGGCTCACCCGTCCCCCAGAGGCCATCGCAGATGTGTTTGAAGCCGCCGTCGTGGAGGTTGCGGCGGCGACGACCCGGCTGCTCGATGAGTTGCCGGCCCGTCGCCAGCCGCCGAAAACGGTTCCGCCGCTTCGCAGATTGAGCCGCTGACGCACCAGAAATCTGACCTAGTGGTGCGTCGCCTTCTCCGCGCCGACGCCCGTCAGTGAGCGCACCTCCATCTCCGCGTTCAGTTCCGGATCGCCGGTGTCGCGTGAGGTGAGCGTCCCGATGATGCCCAGCAGGAACGCCAGCGGGATCGACACGATGCCCGGGTTGGACAGCGGGAAGAAGTGGAAGTCTTCACCGGGCAGCATCGAGGTTTTCGTGCCCGACACCGCGGGGGAGAAGACGATCAGCACGATGCAGCTGATCAGGCCGCCGTACATGCTCCACAGCGCGCCGCGGGTGTTGAACCGCCGCCAGTACAGCGAGTACAGGATGGTCGGCAGGTTGGCCGAGGCCGCCACCGCGAACGCCAGCGCCACCAGGAACGCCACGTTCTGCCCGTTGGCCAGAATGCCCAAACCGATTGCGGCGATGCCCAATACGACCGCGGCGATGCGGGACACCCGCACCTGCTCGTCCTCGGTGACCCGGTGGTTCTTGATCACACTGGCGTAGATGTCATGGGCGAAGGAGGCCGATGCGGTGATGGTGAGGCCCGCCACCACCGCGAGGATGGTGGCGAACGCCACCGCCGAGATGATGCCGAGCAGGATCACCCCGCCCAATTGGAAGGCCAGCAGCGGTGCGGCGGAGTTCTCCTTACCCGGAGCCTTCAGGATGGTGTCCGGCCCGACCAGGGCGGCCGCGCCGTAACCGAGGGTGAGGGTGAACAGGTAGAAGGCGCCGATGAGGCCGATCGCCCACACCACCGACCGCCGTGCCTCTTTGGCGGTGGGCACGGTGTAGAAGCGCATCAGCACGTGCGGCAGCCCGGCGGTGCCCAGCACCAGAGCCAGGCCCAAGGAGAGCAGGTCCACCTTGGAGGTCGTGCTCGTGCCGTATTTGGCGCCGGGCGCGAGCACGTCGCGGCTGGCGACACCCTTGGTGGTGGCCTTGCTGACCATCTCCTGCGCCGAGCCGAGGATGTCGGAGAAGTTCAGCCCGAACTTGGCCAGCACCATGATCGTCATCAGCGCCGCGCCGCTGATCAGCAGGATCGCCTTGATGATCTGCACCCAGGTGGTGCCCTTCATGCCGCCGATCAGGACGTAGACGATCATCAGCACGCCGACGATCGCGATCACCACGGATTGCGCTGCGCGGCCGTGGATGTCGAGCAGCAGGGCCACCAAGCCGCCGGCGCCGGCCATTTGGGCCAGCAGATAGAACAGCGACACCGTGAGCGTGGAGATGGCCGCGGCCAGCCGCACCGGGCGTTGCTTGAGCCGGAAGCTCAGCACGTCGGCCATGGTGAATTTGCCTGTGTTGCGGAGTAATTCGGCCACCAGCAGGAGAGCCACCAGCCAGGCGACCAGGAAGCCGATGGAGTAGAGGAAGCCGTCGTAGCCGTACACCGCGATGGCGCCGGCGATGCCGAGGAAGCTGGCCGCGGACAGGTAGTCACCGGCGATGGCGATGCCGTTCTGCGGGCCGGTGAAGGCGTGGCCGGCGGTGAAGAACTCCGTCGCGTTGGTGTTGGAGCGGCTGGCCCGGATGACGATGACCAGCGTGATGACGACGAAGGCCGCGAAGATGCTGATGTTGATGGCCGGGTTGCCGATCGTGTCGGCGGCCAGGAGGGTCGATGTCACTGCTCGCTCCAATGCATTTCGTTGCGGATGGCCTCGGCGCGGGGGTCGAGTTCACGGTGCGCGAAGCGGATGTAGAGCCAGGTGATGAGGAACGTGCTGAGGAACTGGCCCAGGCCGATGATCAGGCCCAGGTTGATGTTGCCCCACACCTTGGTCGCCATCAGGTCGTGGGCGAAGGCGCCCAGCAACACGTAGGTCGCGTACCAGATCAGGAAGAACGCCGTCATCGGAAAGACGAACCGGCGCAGGGTGCGCCGCAGATCCTGGAACTCCGAGCTGGCCTGAACGGCCAGGTACTGCGAACCACTGGGATGGACCTCCCGGGGTTCGACATCAGGTGTGGCCACAACGACTCCTGCCGATCGTGCGAATTGTTGGTCCTGAGCCTAGAGAGAGCCAGGTCACACTCCGAGGCTCTCCGAGCCGAAGTGCCCGAGCCTGCGCCGAGCGGTGGGCAGGCGGCGATGAACGGTCAGCGGATCAGCCCGATCTAGTGGTCGCTCGCTCCGTCGGCACCCGTTCGATTCCCATGCCCATCCGCTCCGGCAGGTGCATCCGCGCGAAGACCCGGGACACGTCCTGCTGCTCCGGCCCGCGGGTGAACCTGCTGACCGCCACCATCGTCGCGAACGACAGCGGTACGGTCACCGCGGCGGGATAGCCGATCACGGTGGCTGGCCACCCGCCGGCGACGTCGTCGCCGATCCACCGCGTGACAGCCAGCAGCGTGGCCACGGCTGAGGACACCGCGCCGACGGCGAGCCCGGCCACCGCGCCCGCCGCGGTCAGGCCGCGCCACCAGATGCCGAGCACCAGCAGCGGGCACAGCGTCGAGGCCGCTACCGCGAACACCAACCCGACACCGCGCGACAACTCGAAGGTCGACGCCGCCAGCGCCAACGGGATCGGCGCCAGGCCGCCGACAGCCGCCGCGATGCGGAAGTCCCGCACCCGCCCGCGCAACAGGTCGGTGGACACGGCTCCGGCCACACTGACCAGCAGACCCGAGGAGGTTGCCAGGAACGCCGCGATGGCGCCGGCTGCCACGAGCGCGCCGAGCAGTTGGCCTCCGACGCCGGCGATGGCCGCCGACGGAAGCAGCAGTACGGCGGCGTCGGCCTTGCCGGTGACCAGGATCTGCGGCACGTAGACCCGGGCGAGTGCGCCCAGCAGGGTGGGGAAGAGATAGAACATCCCGAGCAGCGCGATGACCGCCAGGGCCGAGCGGCGGGCCGCCCGGCCGTCGGGGTTGGTGTAGAACCGCACCAGCACATGGGGCAGCCCCATCGCTCCGAGGAACGTCGCCACGATGATCGAAAGCACTTGGTAGAGAGGGTGTCTGCCGCCCACACCGGTGCCGCTGCGCACCCAAGCCGCCCCGCTCGTGGGGATGCCGTCGACGGTGGGCGTGTGGGCCCCGGTGGTCAGTGTCACGGTGCTGCCCGCGGCGACGGTGTGCCGGCCGGCGCTCAGGCCGGCGTCGCGGGCGGGGTTGCCGTCGAGCGTCCCGGTGACCGTGACGCCGGCCGGATCGGCGACCAGGAGGTCGACGTCGGTCTCGACGGTGACCGTGGTCTGCCGGTCGACGGCCGGTGGCAACGGGCCGCCGAGTTCAGGACGCAGTGGGAAGGCCACCAGCAGCATCGCGCACGCGGGCACCGCGATGGCGGTGAGCTTCAGCCAGTACTGGAACGCCTGGACGAAGGTGATGGACCGCATCCCGCCACCGACCACGTTGGCGATCACGATGGCACTCACCGCCAGGGGACCGATCCACGTCGGCACGCCCAGCAGGGTTCGCAGGGTCAGGCCCGCGCCCTGATACTGCGGCACCAGATACAGCACGCAGATGGTGACCACCACGACCATCGCGACCCGTCGCAGCCGTGGTGACGCGAGCCGGAACTCCGCGAAGTCCGGAACCGTGTAGGCGCCGGATCGGCGCAGGGGCGCCGCGACGAACAACAGCAGGCCCAGGTATCCGGCGGTGAAGCCGACGGGGTACCACAACGCGTCGGCACCGTACTTCGCAATGAGACCGGCCACGCCGAGAAACGACGCCGCCGAGAGGTATTCGCCGGAGATCGCGGCGGCGTTCAGGTGCGGCGGCACGGTGCGCGAGGCCACCAGGAAATCCGAGGTGGTGCGTGAGATGCGCCACCCCCAGGACCCGACGGCCACCGTGGCCACCGAGGCGGCGATGAGTGCCGCGGCGGTCAGCGCGGTGGAGTTCACTGTTCCTCGCCGGCATCGACGATCCGGGTGAAGTCGCGCTCACCCTGTTCGGCCAGCCGGATGTACAGCCGGCCGACGCCGTATATCGCCGGGTAGCTCAGCACGGCGAGGATCAGCCAGTTCGGCCGGAAGCCGAAAACCGTCACGGCGCTGAAGGCGGGAAAAGCGCTGTCCAGCAACGCAAGCGTCATCATCGCTCCGAGCACCAGAGCGCCCAGTCGGAGGGCCAGGCCCAGCTGTGCGCGCACCAGCCCGCGGACCAGGGCGTCGCCGACCTCGGTCTGCTCCTGCAGTTCCACCCGGGTCCGCACCATCCGCGTGCCGCGTCGGTGCGCGAGCACCACGCGCTGACGTTGTGGGCGGCCGGCGGTCATTCGCCGCTGCCGGGACGGAAACTGCGCATCGGATCCCGGATCAGCCGGTCGCGAAGCTCGCGGGCCTGCCGGCGGCTGACCGGCAGCTCCACCGCCGCCGACGATCCGTTGGCGCGCAACCGCACCAGGGTCCCGGCGGTCGACGTCCGGAGTCCGGTCACCATGGCCAGGGCCACCAGATAGGAGCGGTGGACCCGCTGGAATCCGCGCGCGCGCCAGCGGTCTTCCAAGACGCTCAACGGGATTCGCACCAGATGGGATCCCGACGCGGTGTGCAGCCGGGCGTAGTCGCCCTCGGCCTCGACCCAGCCGATGCTGTCGCAGCGGACCAGTTGCGTCACCCCGCCCAATTCCACCGGGATGACGTCGTCTCCCGGGCCGGACGGGCGGCCGGGTGCGGCCGCCCGGCTCGCGCGGACGCGCCGGATCGCGGCGTCGAGTCGCTCCTCGCGAATGGGCTTCAGCAGATAGTCCAGTGCGCCGACGTCGAACGCGGCGACCGCCTTGTCGTCGTGGGCGGTGACGAACACCAGCGCCGGGGGGTGGGAGAAGTTCGTCAGCACGCCGGCGAGTTCCAGGCCGGACAGGCCCGGCATGTTGATGTCGAGGAAGACCGCGTCGAGGGTCTGCTCGTTGAGCGCGCGCAGAGCCGCGGTGGCATCGCCCGCGGCGACAACGTCCGCGACGTCGGGGTGACGGCCCAAGAGGTAGGCGAGTTCATCCAGGGCGGGGGCCTCGTCGTCGACAGCCAGCACCCGCAGCAGCGCCGTCATCGCACCTCCGCGTCGATCAAGGCCGCACTCCGGCACGGAATTTCGGCACCCGCATGATGACTTTGGTGCCCGCACCAGGAGCTGTTTCGACCACCAGACCGTAGTCGTTGCCGAAGGCCGCGCGCAGGCGATGATCGACATTGGTCAGCCCGACGTGCGCGGCGCTCTCGTCGTCGCCGAGGACGTCTCCGGTGCCGCCACGCAGGGCGTCAGGGTCCATCCCGATGCCGTCGTCCTCGACGGTGATCAGGCAATCGGCGCCGTCGTCGCGCGCGGTGATCTCCACCGTGCCGCCCGGACGTCCGGCCAGTCCGTGCCGAACGGCGTTCTCCACCAACGGTTGCAGCGCGAGGAAGGGAACGACGACGTTGAGCACTTCCGGGGCCACCCTCAGTTTCACGGAGAGTTGCGCGCCGAATCTGGCTCTTTCCAGGGTGAGGTAGCGGTCGATGTTGCGCAGCTCGTCGGCCAGGACGGTGTAGGGCCCCGCGGAGCGGAACGAATACCGGGTGAAGTCGGCGAACTCGAGGATCAGTTCGCGGGCCCGGTCCGGGTCGGTTCGGACGAACGACGCGATGGTGTTCAGGGCGTTGTAGATGAAGTGCGGGCTGATTTGGGCGCGCAGCGCCAACACCTCGGCACGGTCCAGCCGGGCTCGCGACGCGTCGAGTTCAGCCAGCTGCAACTGCCCGGCTGCGTAACGGGCCACCTCGCCGATGGCGCCGAGCATGCCCGGGGCAGGCTCGGCGATGCTGAGCGCGACCATCGCGCCCAGCGCCGTTCCGTCGTCGTCGAGCAACGGTTGGGCCACGATGGTGGGCGCCTGGTCGCGGAGTAGCACCCGCCGTCGGCCGTCGATGGAGTCGCTCGCCGCCTGCCGGCACGCCGCCCGGGTCGCGTCGCTCCAGACTTCCGGCGGGTCACTCACCAGCGGTTGGGCTTCGGCGTCGTAGAGGGCCAGCCCGTCGGAGCCGGTCAGCGCTCGCAGGTGTGGCGCGGCCTCGCGGGCCGAGTCGGGGTTCAGCCCCTTGCGCAGCGGCCGGGCGGCCAGGGAGGCGGTGTGGAGGGCGGCGTGCACGGTGCGTTCCTCGGGGGTGGTCACCACCCGGCGGGTCAGCACGGCCAGCAGTCCGAGTGCGACGGCCAGGCCGGCCAGGGACAGGGTGAGCGCCAGTGCCGGCCCGTTGGACATCACACCTCCGTTCCGGCACTCATTGTGCTCACGCGGGTGCGAGCACGGTGCCTAGAACGAGGCTATGGCGAGGATTGCGGCGCGGTGGCTAGGCGCCGAGAGCCTGCATGACCTCCGCCGAGCACAAACCCTGCCCGGCATTCGTGCAGAACTGGGCGCAGTCGGAGGAGTTCTCCTCACACCACGACTTCTGGCCCGCAGCGGTGGCTTCGGCGTAGTTCTCGTTGATCTGCTTCGCCGTGTTCTGGATCTGGTGAACCTTCTGGCCCTCCGGCGTGGTCACCGAGTTGCCCGGATGGCCTTTGAGCGCTGAAGTGTCGTTGCAGTTCAGGTCCAGCAGCACCTTTCCGCCCTGCTTGTTCCCGCTGGAGTCCAGGAACGACGCGTTCCGTGAGCCGACGACGAGGCACTGCTCCAGGGGGAGATAGCTGCCTTCCTTGGTGGCGATGACCGCCGTCCCGCCGCCGCTGCTGATCGCCTGGACCGCGTTGTCATACGTCTGACCGGCGTACTCGTTGACCGCGCTGGCTGACCCCGAACCGAAGACCACCAGAAGAGCGGCTGCGACACCGACTCCGCCGGCGACGGACTTCTTCATCGCTAACCTCCGCTTGAGTGCTGATTCCGGTTTCGTGGAATATACCGCTTGCCTGTGTCGGCTGCAGAGCAAAGAATCCGCTCGTCACGGCGCGTTCACGAAGGTGGGTATCAGCTAATTGAACCACCCTGATTGAGCGATGCCCCTGTTGAAGCCGCCCGAACTCAGGATTCCGCTGTTGAAGAAGCCGGAATTGCCCAGCCCTTTGAGGCCGTGTTTGTTGCCCGAGTTGCCCACGCCGGAACTGTAGTCGCCGGAGTTGAACAAGCCCGTGCTGTCCTCGCCTGAGTTCATGAAGCCGATGTTGTGGTCACCGGTGTTCAGGACGCCGACGAACAGCTTTCCCTCTTCGCCATAGTTGAAGAATCCTGTGCTCTTGCCCTCGGCCGGGGAGTTGAACCAGCCGGCGTTGTAGGCGCCGACACCGGAATTGAACCAGCCGGAGTTGTAGCCGCCGAGATAGGTCGCGTTGTCCGATGAGTTGAAGAACCCGGAGTTGTAATCGCTGGAGTTGAAGAAGCCGGAGTTCCCGGTTCCGGAGTTGCCCCAACCCGAATTGCCGGTGTGGACGCCGGTGCCTCCGAAGCCGGTGTTGACCTCGCCGGTGTTCCACAGACCGGTGTTGGAGGTTCCCGCATTGAGGGCGCCGGTGTTGGTGAATCCGGCGTTGAACATGCCGGTGTTGCCGGCACGGCCGGCGATCTGCGGCCCGGACAGAAGTGGGTTGACCCCGTAGCCGCCGGAGTTGAACATGCCGGTGTTGTCGATGCCGGCGTCGAAGGAGCCGAGGTTTCCGAAGCCGGCGTTGAAGAAGCCGAAGTTGTGATTGCCGGAGTTGAAGAAGCCGACGTTGTGACCGAGGTAATCGAAGGTGCCGCCGGAGTTGATGGCGCCCAGATTTCCGGTGCCGGAGTTCAGGAACCCGAAGTTGAGGATGCCGGTGTTGAATGACCCGGTATTGGTGTCACCCGGGTTGAAGAACCCGGTGTTGCCGGTACCGCCGTTTCCGATGCCTGTGTTGGTGAGGCCGGAATTCCAGAGGCCGTGGTTGTTGCCGCCACTATTGCCCATGCCGACGTTGGCGCTGCCCGAGTTGAAAATGCCGGTGTTGCCGATTCCCGAGTTGAAAAGTCCTTTGTTTCCGGTGCCGGAATTCAACCCGCCGAAACCGATCTGGTGGTCGCCGGTCAGCCCGATCCCGATGTTGTAGTTGCCGGTGTTGCCGAAGCCGATGTTGTGGTTGCCGGTGTTGCCCAGGCCGATGTTGAAGTTGCCGTTGTTGCCGAAGCCGAGGTTGCCTTTGGTTCCATTGGCGTTGAACCCGCCGACGCCGATGAGGTTGTCACCGATCAAGCCGATGCCGATGTTGTTGTTGCCCTTGTTGGCGAAGCCGATGTTGTTGTCACCGACGTTCCCGACGCCCCAGTTCTTGCTTCCGACGTTGCTGATGCCCACGTTGCCGGTTGAGGTCGCGTCGTCGACGGCCGCGGTGATCAGGCTGCCGTTGGCGATGCCGAAGTTGTTGTCCCCGACGTTGTTGACGCCGAAGTTCTTGTTGCCGATGTTGCCGAAGCCGATATTGCCGTTCGAGACTCCCGGCAATTTCAGGTCGGCGTCGTCAAGGGCGGTGCTTCCGTTCCCGGCGCCGATGTTGCCGGACCCGTAGTTGCCCAGGCCCACATTCCTGTTGCCGCCGCCGGTGGAGGCCGGGCCGCTGTTGCCGCTGCCGAGGTTGTTGTTGCCGATGTTGCCGTTGCCGATGTTGCCGCTGCCGATGTTGCCGATGCCGATGTTGACGCCGGCTTGGAGCTTCGCGCGGGAGGGGGTCGCCGATGCGGTGGTGGCGGCCGGGCTGGGCGTCGAGGCGGCGGCGGGAGCCGCTGTCGAGTTCGCTCGGTGGGGCGCCGGGCTGACGTGACCGGCGGCAGACGGGCTCGACACCCGGGTACCCGCGTCGGCGGCGGCGTCCGGCGATCCGGCCAGAACCGCCGCGCCCATTCCGGCCGCCGCGGCACCGACCCACAGCCATTTCCGCTCGGGCATCGAACACCGGAGTCGGGCCGGGGATGAGTCAGCGCTTCGCTGTTCCGTTGGTTTCGTCATGGCCACGCCTCCTCGGAATACCGTCCAGGCCGCGGATTTCCGCGCAGGCCCGGAGATTAACCCCAGAAAACAGCCGATTCGGGGGTTTTATGGAAAACCAATCGGGTGCGGGAGATTTCCTCGGAAATCTCATTCCCGTACGAGAGCGCTTTCATCCGGTGCAGTGGTCAGGAGGCTCTTGAGAATTATTGCTCAGCAACCCCTTTCGGGCCCTATTCCTCAATGGTGTCTGAACATGTCTGAGTTTTCGTGAATGCACCGACGCATTCAAGAGACGGCGTCGCACCCACGAATGCTTGCCGGGACGGTTCCCTGTGGATCCGGGGTCGCGCTGCTCGTGGCGTTAGATTTGAGGGCATGCCGACGCTGTGTCTCACCCAGGATCCGCTTGCCGATCAATTGCTCCAGGATGATCCGTTCGCGCTTCTGCTCGGGATGCTTCTGGATCAGCAGATACCGATGGAGGTGGCCTTTGCCGGCCCCCGCAAGATCGCTGACCGGCTGGGCGGGCTCGACCCTGCCGAGATCGCCGCGTGTGAACCGGAGCGGTTTGCCGCCCTCTGTGCCGAAACGCCCGCCGTACACCGGTTTCCGGGCTCGATGTCCAAGCGGATCCAGGACCTGGCCCGCGAGGTCGTCGACCGCTACGGCGGCAACGCCGCGGGGCTGTGGACCCAGGGTGATCCCGACGGTGCGGAGGTGCTGCGGCGCCTGAAGGCGCTGCCGGGGTTCGGGGAACAGAAGGCCAAGATCTTCCTGGCACTGCTGGGCAAGCAGTACGGGGTCACGCCGCCGGGCTGGCGGACTGCGGCAGGGGATTACGGGAAGGCCGGCACCCACATGTCGATCGCCGATGTGGTGGACAAGGGCTCGCTGGAGCAGGTTCGGGCGTATAAGAAGAAGATGAAGGCAGCTGCCAAGGAGGCGAAGTGAAGACTCACCTGAACTGCCCCTGCGGGGAGGCGATCCGCGGCAAGGACGAGGACGAACTGGTCGAGCTCGCGCAGGCCCACCTCGCCGAGGCGCATCCGGGTATGCAGTACGAGCGGGAGCACATTCTTTTCATGGCCTACTGAGGCGTCCGGCGCGCGTCCTAAGCCAGCCCGAACGCCGTTTCCAGTTCGGCCAGTGCCCGCTCGGTGAGCGGGATGAGTTCGCCGACGCGGGGCATCACGTCGGCATCGGTGACGTAGCCGACCCCGATCAGACCGGCGTAGTTGCAGACGGTGACGTTGAGCCCCATCCCGTCGAACACCGATGAGACCGGATAGATCTCGTCGAGGTGTGCGCCGTTGTAGTACATATCCCGCCTAGGTCCCGGCACATTGGAGATCGCCATGTTGCAGCTCGGCGGGAGCAGTGTGTTGAACGGAAGCAACGGCAGCACGACCGTCGACCCGATGGCGGGCCCCATCACCGCCAGCATCGCGTCGGAGCCCTTGGTGACGACCTGGTTCTTGATGTTGTTCATCGCCAGGTGGATGAACTGCAGCCGCTCGGCGGGGTCGGCGACATCGGTGCCCAGTGGGCACAGCCCGAGGCCGAACTTGTTGCCGCCGTTGGCTTCTCCCTCCGCGCCGCCGTCGCGATCGCGCACCGAGACCGGCACCATGGCGACCATGGTCCGCTCGGGAAGCTGGTCACGCTCGAGCAGCCAGGCCCGCAGCGCACCGGAGATGAGTGCGGTGACCACGTCATTGCCCGTGACGTTCGCGGCGTCCTGAACCGCGCGAATGCGCTCCCGGTCCAGGCTGGTGCCGGCCGCGGCGCGGCGGGGGCCGAGTTTGGCGTTGAACCGGGTCTGGGGCGCGTCGAACGGCGGCACCACGGAATCGGTCACCATGGCGCCGATGATGTTGGCCACCTCTGCCGCCGCCACCCGGCGGGTCAGGTCCAGGCCCGCCGCGGCGGCGTCGGCGACCGCGCGCACTGCGGCGAACGGGTTCGGCAGGCGGGGACGTTTATCGGCCGCCGCTTTCTGCACGGCCTTGTCCTGCTTTGCGGTCTTGTCGGCGTAGAACGGCGGCATTGAGCGCTTGTCGGGGTCGCTGCTCAGCGACTCGCTGATCATCCGCAATCCGCCGACGCCGTCGATGATCGTGTGGTGGATCTTGATGTAGAGGGCGAACCGCCCGTCGGGCAGCCCGTCGATCAGGTAGCTGGTCCACAGCGGCACCGACATGTCCAGCCGTCCGCCGTGCAGGTCGGAGACCAACTCCCACAGGTCGGCCGGGCCTGACCCCGGTGTCAGCGTCACCCGGTGCACATGCCGGCTCAGGTCGATGGAGTCGACCTGGCGCCAGATCCAGATGCCCCCGGTCTCCGGGCCCCGGTGGGGATGGCGGCGCAGCCGGGCGTCGACCTTCTGCTCGGCGATCAGACTGTCGCGGTAGAGCCGGTCGACATAACCGTCGAGATCTGCGTCGGCGGGCGGGGTGAGGATCAGGACAACACCGACATGCATTGCGCTGCCGAATCTTTCACCGGCGAGCATCAGCGAGTCCATCGTTTCCAGTGGGTCCACCGTTGCTGTCCGCTCCCTCGTCGCCGCCGGTGTTTTCAGCCTAGCCCCGTGCGGGGTCAGGGCACGACGGACGAGCCGATCGTCGGCATGAAGGTGCACTGCTTGTCCAGCGTGGTCACCTGTCCGAAGATCGTCGACATGATGCTGCCCGCGCCGGTGTCGACGATCGCGGTCAGCGTGGTGGGACCCTGAGGGTTGATCTCCGGGTTGGGCTTGAGGGTGGCGGTGCCGGACTTGCCGGTGGTCAGGTTGACCCAGGTGACGTTGAGCGGCAGCTTCTGCTCGGCGGCCGGTGCGGGGGTGCCCACGGCGGTGAACACGTATGCCATCTGGCCGGGGCCGGGGCCGGGCGCCGGGATCTTCGCCGGCCCCGCGACCGAGATGGCGGTGGCGATCACGTTGCCGCCGTCCTTGAGGCACCCGCTGCTGATCGACGGGTACATGAACTCCTGAGTCGGCGGCTTGGCCGGGTCGAACGGTGCGGCCGCCGCTGCCGGTGCGGGGGCGGGTGCCGCCAGCGCCACCGGCGCGGCGTCGGGAGCCGGGGCCGGCGCGGCGACCGGGGTGGGGACCTCGGGCATGGCGTCGGGGGCCGGACCGACGGCGTTCGCGGGATTGATTCCGGCCGGCAGGTGCGCCTCGGTGCCGGGCACCGCGCCCGGCGCCGGGACGTGTTGTTCCAGTGGGATGGGCCCGTTGCCGGGTCCGGGCGTCAGCAGCGGTGCCGTGCCGTGGGCGGGGCCGCCGGCCTGCTGGGCCACCGCCGCCGCCGGCGGGGTGAGACCGGCGGCGCCGCCGTCCTGGACGAACTTGGTGACCGCCTGTGCCAGCGCCATCGACCCTTCCGGCGTCGTGGCGTTACCGGCCAGCTGAGAGGCGGCGGCCAGCAGCAACTCCTGCGCCGACTTGGGGTTGGCCGCGGCCTGCTGAACCACCGGGCTGAGGCTCTGCACGGCCTGCAGACCGGGCAGCTGACCCGGGTCCAGCGGGATGGCCGGGTCAGCCGCGGCGACCGGGCTCAGGGCCACGGTCAGTGCGACAGTGGTCAGGCCGGTGGCCAGTTTGGCGATGTTCAGCACGGCAGGCTCCCTCGAGCGCTCGGAGTTGGTCCGGGGTATGGATTACGGCAGGGCGTTGAGCAGCGGGATCGGGTTGACCGCCGCGGCCGCCGCCACCGGGGCGACGGGGGCTACCGGGGCGATGGGCGAAACCGGCGTGACGGGCGCGACGGCCGGAGCGGCCGCTGTGGCGACCGGTGCGAGGTTGGCCAGCTGAGCCGGAATGCCGATCTGGGTGAGCAACGGCACGACCGTCGACCCGATGACGCCGGTGGGAGCCGGCACCGGAGAGGCCGGAACCGGCGGGGTGGCGGGTGCGCCCGGAATCGGCGAGACGGGCAGGGCGCCCGGAATCGGCGAGACGGGAACACTGCCTGGAATCGGCGACACCGGCAGGGTGTTCGGCGTCGGCGCGCCGAGCATGGTGGACGCGCCATTGAGCGCGGTCGCCGCCGTCTGCAGCACGGCACCGCCGACGCCGGCGGGGTTGGAGGCGAAGTCCTGGAGCATGCCGAGCGCGGGGACGCCGGGAACGATCGGCGGGACGACCGGGTCGGCACCCGCGGTCGAGCTCAGCGCGATGGCGGCCGCGCCCAGCCCAGCGGTGGCAATTGCGTTGGCGGCCAATACTTTTACCAAACGTGACATGTGAGATAACTCCCTCGATTGCAGGTCCTGAATCCGAAGGTAGCCAGTTGCTGGAGTTACTCAAGTGACACGTGTGGCGGTTATTCAACCGTTACGGGAGCGATTGACTTCAGTGATCACCACCGAAGGTGCGCTTAGAGTCGGCTGGTGACCAGAACCCGAACCGCCGCGCTGGTTCTGGCGCTCAGTGTCGCGGCGCGGTTGGCATGGACCTACCTGGTTCCCAACGGTGCCAACTTCGTCGATCTGCACGTCTATCTCGGTGGGGCGGCGGCCCTGGATCACCCGGGCACGCTGTATTCCTACGTCTACGCCGACCAGACCCCCGACTTCCCGCTGCCCTTCACCTACCCCCCGTTCGCGGCGCTGGTGTTCTACCCCCTGACCAGGCTTCCGTTCGGCGTCGTGGCGCTGGGCTGGCAGCTGGGCATCATCGCCGCGCTCTACGGCGTGGTCCGGGTCAGCCAGCGGCTGATCGGCGTCTCCAGTCAGTCCGCCGCCATGCTGTGGACGGCGGTCGGGATCTGGACCGAGCCGCTGCGCAGCACCTTCGACTACGGGCAGATCAACGTTTTTCTGGTGCTGGCGGCCCTGTGGGCGGCCTACAGCAGCCGATGGTGGGTCTCCGGTCTGCTGGTCGGTGTGGCCGCCGGGATCAAGCTGACGCCGGCCATCGCCGGGGTGTACCTGGCCGGGGTCCGCCGCTGGGGCGCCGCCGTCTTCGCCGCGGTGGTGTTCGCGGCCACGGTGGCGTTGTCGATCGGGGTGATCGGTCAGCAGGCCCGGTACTACTTCAGCGACCTGCTCGGCGACGCCGGCCGGGTGGGCCCGATCGGCACCTCGTTCAACCAGTCCTGGCGCGGCGGCATCTCCCGGATCCTCGGACACGACGCCGGCTACGGGCCGCTGGTGCTGGGCGGGATCGCGCTGAGTGCGGTGCTGGCAGTCCTGGCCTGGCGGGCACTCGCGGCCGGCGGCGACGATGCTGAGCGCAGCGAAGAGGGGGAGCCGGCGAATGGGTCCCGGGAGCGGCTGGGCTCGCTGCTGGTGGTGGAGCTTTTCGGGCTGCTGATCTCACCGATCTCCTGGACCCATCACTGGGTGTGGTTGCTGCCTTTGATGATCTGGCTGATCAACGGTCCCTGGCGTGCCCGGCCCGGTGCCGCCGTCCTCGGCTGGGGCTGGCTGGGGCTGACCCTGATCGGCGTGCCGTGGCTGCTGAGCTTCGCGCAGCCCACGATCTGGGAGATCGGCCGGCCGTGGTATCTGGCCTGGCCCGGCCTGGTCTACATCGTCGCGACACTGGTGACGCTCGGCTGGATTGCACTCGGTCCTTCTGGTCGCGCTCCTCATCGCGGCTGACGCCGCTTGATCGTCGCGCTCGGTCCTTCTGGTCGCGCTCCTCATCGCGGCTGACGCCGCTTGATCGTCGCGCTCGGGCGACGATCCGGTTTGGATCAGCGGTCGCCGAGAAGCCCGTCGATCTGACGCGCCAGTTCCACGTCCTTCTCCGTGATCCCGCCCTGGGAATGCGTCACGAGTGCGAAATTGACTGTGCGCCAACGGATATCGATATCAGGATGATGGTCGGCCCGCTCGGCGGCCTCTGCCACCCGCCGCACCGCGTTGATGCCGTCCAAAAACGAGGCGAAGGTCACCGAGCGTCGCAGCGCCCCGTTCTCCCGCGCCCATCCGTTCAGCTCTGACGCTGCGGCGTCGACCTCATCATCACTCAACACGGCCATCACTCCTGCCTACCCTTCCAGTGCCCCGATACGCAGGCGTTCACTCGAATAACGTCTGCCTGACGGCGCACTCGACGCGAAAGGCGGCGGGTATACCGTCGGCTGCCATGCAGATCGTCGTCGCGGGCGCGCTCATCTCCGGCACGTCGGTGTTGCTGGCCCAGCGCCGCCGTCCGCCGGAACTGGCGGGGTTGTGGGAGCTCCCGGGCGGCAAGGTCGCACCCGGGGAGAGCGAACCTGATGCGCTGGCGCGTGAGCTCGCCGAGGAACTCGGCGTCGACGTCATCGTGCACGACCGCCTCGGGGCGGACGTCGCGATCGGCGAATCGGTGATCCTTCGTGCCTACTGCGTGACCCAGACCGGCGGCACGCTGCACCCGCACGACCACGGTGCGCTGCGCTGGGTGGACGCCGCCGAACTGTCGGCGGTGGCCTGGGTGCCGGCCGACCGCGCCTGGCTGCCCGCCCTGCGGGCACGGCTCACCGGGACATGATCCGACTCACGCCGACGCTGACGCGGCAGTGCTGGCTCTTCGCCGTCGGCTCGGCGTTCTTCGCCGCCGCCACCGCGCCGCGGGTGTCGGAACTCGCTGGTGCCGGCCTGACCAATCTCCTGTGTTTCGTGGGGAGTTGGTTCTTCACAACGGCGGCGTGGATGCAGCAGCGCCTCACCCATCTTGCGGACCGGCTGGGATGGCAATCGGCCATCACGCAGTTCGCCGGCACGGTGCTGTTCAACATCAGCACCGGGGCGGCGCTGCTGATGCAGTCGGTCCCGGAGCGGCGGCATCTGGTGTGGACGCCCGACGCGGCGGGTTCGCTGGCCTTCCTGGTGAGCGGCGCGCTGGCCGTCGTCGCCCTCGCTGCCGGCGCCGCCCGCCGCGACACCGCCGTGGCCTGGATCAATATGGCCGGCTGCGTTGCCTTCGGGCTCTCGGCGGGCGCGGCGTTCGTGCGGGGCAACGGGGTCACCGAGGACGAGTGGCTGGCCAATATCGGCACGTTCGTGGGCGCACTGTGCTTCCTGGTGGCGGCGCTGGCTGAGCTTCCCCGTTTTCGCAAACCGGGTGGCACGCTGAGACAATCACCGGCGTGACTTCCCCCGGACCCCGGCACGACTTCCGCAATGTCGCCATCGTGGCGCACGTCGACCACGGCAAGACCACGTTGGTCGACGCCATGTTGCGGCAGTCCGGAGCCCTGACCCACCGGGGCGACGACGCCGTCGAGCGGCTGATGGACTCCGGGGACCTGGAGAAGGAAAAGGGCATCACCATCCTGGCCAAGAACACCGCGGTGCACCGGCATCACGCCGACGGCGGCATGACGGTGATCAACGTGATCGACACACCGGGACACGCCGACTTCGGCGGCGAGGTGGAGCGCGGCCTGTCCATGGTGGACGGGGTGCTGCTGCTGGTGGACGCCTCCGAGGGCCCGTTGCCGCAGACCCGTTTCGTGCTGCGCAAGGCGCTGGCCGCGCACCTGCCGGTGATCCTGGTGGTCAACAAGACCGACCGGCCCGACGCCCGGATCGACGAGGTCGTCCACGAAAGCCACGACCTGCTGCTCGACGTCGCCTCCGACCTCGACGCCGAAGCCCAGGAAGCCGCCGAGCGTGCCCTGGACCTGCCCACGCTGTTCGCCTCCGGCCGTGCCGGGGTGGCCAGCACCGTTCAGCCCAACAACGGGGAGAACCCGGAGGGCGAAAACCTCGACCCGCTCTTCGACGTCCTGCTCGAGCACATCCCGCCGCCCAAGGGCGATCCGGAGGCGCCACTGCAGGCGCTGGTCACCAACCTCGACGCATCCGCCTTCCTCGGCCGTCTGGCGTTGATCCGGATCCATAACGGCAAGCTGCGCAAGGGCCAGCAGGTGGCATGGATGCGTGAGGTGGACGGCGTCCCCGTGGTGGCCGGAGCCAAGATCACCGAACTGCTGAGCACCGTCGGTGTCGAGCGCAATCCGACCGAGGAAGCCGTCGCCGGGGACATCGTCGCCGTGGCCGGCATGCCCGACATCATGATCGGTGACACCCTGGCCGACCCCGACCACGCGCACGCGTTGCCGCGCATCACCGTCGACGAGCCCGCCATCTCGGTGACGATCGGCACCAACACCTCACCGTTGGCGGGGAAAGTCTCCGGCCACAAGCTCACCGCGCGAATGGTCAAGTCCCGCTTGGATTCCGAGCTGGTCGGCAATGTCTCGATCCGGGTGGTCGACATCGGACGGCCGGATGCCTGGGAGGTGCAGGGCCGCGGCGAACTGGCGCTGGCCGTCCTCGTCGAGCAGATGCGCCGGGAAGGGTTCGAGCTCACGGTCGGCAAGCCCCAGGTGGTGACCCGCACCATCGACGGCAAGCTGCACGAGCCCTTCGAGGCGATGACCATCGACTGCCCGGAGGAGTTCGTCGGCGCCATCACCCAGCTGATGGCCAACCGCAAGGGCCGCATGGAGCAGATGACCAACCACGCCGCCGGATGGGTGCGGATGGACTTCGTCGTCCCCAGCCGCGGCCTGATCGGCTTCCGCACCGACTTCCTGACCCTCACCCGGGGAACCGGCATCGCCAACGCGGTATTCGACGGCTACCGCCCGTGGGCTGGGGAGATCCGCGCCCGCCACACCGGTTCTCTGGTGAGCGACCGCGCCGGGTCGGTGACCCCGTTCGCGATGATCCAGCTCGCCGACCGCGGCACCTTCTTCGTCGAGCCGGGCGACGACACCTACGAGGGTCATGTCGTCGGCATCAACCCGCGTGCCGAGGACCTCGACGTCAACGTCACCCGCGAGAAGAAGCTCACCAACATGCGCTCCTCGACCGCCGACGTGATGGAGACGCTGGCCCGGCCGATGGAACTCGACCTGGAACAGGCCATGGAGTTCTGCGCGGCCGACGAATGCGTCGAGGTCACCCCGGAGATCGTGCGGGTGCGCAAGGTCGATCTGGACGCCACCACCCGGGCCCGCAGCCGCTCCCGCGCCAAGGCGCTCAAGGCGTGACCGGGCCGGTTGATCCCGGGTTCCCGACGATCCGGTCGATACGCTGAAGAGCGTGCCGAGCCGACCACCCAAGCTGCTGACCGCCGCTTGCGTGATGCCGCTGCTCCTGGCCGGCGGATGCACCGTCGATCCGCCGCCCGCGCCGCAGAGCACGCAGTCCTCGCAGTCCTCAGCGCCCGCGCCGAAGGCCTCGCAGATCATCATGGCGATCGATTCGATCGGCGCCGGGTTCAATCCGCATCTGTTGTCCGACCAGTCCCCGGTCAACGCCGCCATCAGCGCCCTGGTCCTGCCGAGTTCCTTCCGGCCCGCTCCCGATCCCGTCAGCCCGACCGGTTCGCGCTGGGAGATGGACCCCACACTGCTGGTCTCGGCCGACGTCACCAGCCAGAGCCCGTTCGTCGTCACGTACAAGATCCGCCCGGAAGCCGCCTGGACCGACAACGCGCCCATCGCGGCCGATGACTTCTGGTATCTGTGGCGGCAGATGGTCAGCCAGCCCGGGGTGGTCGACCCGGCCGGCTATGACCTGATCACCGGGGTGCAGTCCGTCGACGGCGGGAAGACGGCGGTGGTGACCTTCTCCCAGCCGTACCCGGCATGGCGGGAGTTGTTCAACGATCTGCTCCCCGCGCACATCGTCAAGGACGTCCCGGGCGGGTTCCCGGCGGGGCTGACCCGGGCGATGCCGGTGACGGGCGGCCAGTTCCGGGTGGACACCATCGACCCGCAGCGCGACGAGATCCTGCTGGCACGCAACGACCGGTTCTGGGGCACGCCGGCCAAGCCGGACCAGATCCTGTTCCGGCGCGGGGGAGCGCCGGCCGCGCTGGCCGACTCCATCCGCAACGGCGACACCCAGGTCGCCCAGGTGCACGGCGGCGCGGCCGCTTTTGCCCAGCTCTCGGCGATCCCGGACGTGCGCACGGCCCGGATGGTGACTCCGCGCGTGATGCAGTTGACCTTGCGTGCCGACCAGCCCAGGTTGGCGGATCCTGTTGTGCGCAAAGCGATTCTGGGCCTGCTCAATGTCGAGTTGCTGGCCGCGGTGGGTGCCGGCAGTGACAACTCGGTCACCCTGGATCAGGCACTGGTGCGCGCGCCCAGTGATCCCGGGTACGTGGCCACCGCACCGCCGCCACTGAGCCGCGACCGGGCGCTGCAGCTGTTCACCGAGGCCGGCTACCAGGTGGACCGCAGTGTCGCCGACGCACCCGCGCCGACCACGACCACCCCGGGGCCGGAACCGACCCCCGCCGAGCCGACCCGTGGCCGCATCAGCCGCGACGGGGAGACGTTGAGCCTGGCGATCGGTGCGGCGGCCAACGACCCGACCTCGGTGGCGGTGGCCAACACGGCAGCAGACCAGTTGCGCAGCGCCGGAATCGCCGCGACGGTGCTGCCGCTGGAACCCCAGGTGCTGTACGGAACCGCCCTGGCCACCAACCGGATCGACGCGATCGTGGGCTGGCATGCCGCCGGCGGCGATCTCGCCACGGTGCTCGCCTCGCGCTACAGCTGCCCGGCGCTGGTGGCCGCACCGGTCGCGACCACCCCGGGCCCGTCGGCGCCCACGCCGCCCGGCGACGAGACGCCGACCTCCAGTCCGTCGGGCGCCCCGGAAACGGCCCCGCTGGTGCGCGCGCCGTCCAACCTCACCGGGATCTGCGACCGGGCGATCCAGCAGCGGATCGACGCCGCGCTGGTCGGGGCGCAGAACATCAACGACGTGATCGCCGCGGTGGAACCCAGCCTGTGGGCGATGTCGGCGGTGCTGCCGATCATGCAGGACACCACGATCGTGGCCGCCGGTCCGAGCGTGCAGAACGTCAGCCTCACCGGCGCGGTGCCGGTCGGGATCGTCGGAGATGCCGCCCGCTGGACCAAGACGCCGTCATAGGTCTGTCAGGGGACCTGGTCGGAAAGATGTTTAGGCTCCTCCCATGCCCCGCATCACCGTCGGTTTCTCCCTCGCCTACATCGCTCTCGGCCTGGCCGGTTTCTTCCTGACCGGTGCGGTCCACAAGACGGCCCTCATCCCGGCCGTCATCGGCGTGGTTCTCCTGGTACTGGGCCTGCTGGCCGGCAAGGAGAACCTGCGCATGCACGTGATGCACGCGGCCCTGCTCATCGGTCTGCTGGCGTTCCTGGGCACCGCGCGTGGGCTGGCGAAGCTGCCGGCGGCTTTCGCCGGCACCGCGGAACGCCCCGCCGCCGTCTATGCCCAGGCTGCCACGGCCGTCCTGTCGCTGGTGTACCTCGCACTGGGAGTGCGGTCCTTCATCGCCGCCCGCCGCGCCCGCTCGGCGTGACGCCGCCGGACTCCACCGGCTCTCATTTCGACTTCGACGCGGCGGTCGACAGCGTCCGCCGGGGAGAGCGGGATCTCGACTCTGCCGTCGGGCATCTCGTCGAACAGTTGACCGATGACGAGCTGCTCTGGCTTCTCGACGGTGACCTGACCATCCTGCGTGGCCTACGGGAAATGTCGCAGGGCTACAACAAGATTCCCTTCCGGGCCGCGCGAATCGACCGACTCGGCATCCCCGGCATCCGGTTCACCGACGGGCCGCGCGGGGTGGCGGTGGGTGCGTCGACGGCGTTCCCGGTGGCGATCGCCCGGGCGGCCAGCTGGGATCCCGCCGTGGAACGTTCGGTTGCCGACGCGATCGGCGCCGAGGCCAGCGCGCAGGGCGCCAACCTGTGGGCGGGCATCTGTGTGAACCTCGCCTACGCCCCCGGTTGGGGCCGGGCGCAGGAAGCCTACGGCGAGGACCCGCTGCTGCTCGGTGCGATGGGCGCCGCCGCCGTCGACGGGGCCAATCCCTGGGTCATGTCCTGCGTCAAACACTTCGCCCTGAACTCGATGGAGGAGGTCCGGTTCCGGGTCGATGTCCGCGTGCCCGAGGACGTGCTGCGCGAGGTGTACCTGCCGCACTTCCGCACCGTGGTCGAAGCCGGTGTGGACAGCGTGATGAGCGCATACAACTCGGTCAACGGAACGTGGGCGGGGCAGAACAGCCACCTGCTCACCGACATCCTCCGCGACGACTGGGGATTCCGCGGCTTCGTGATGACCGACTTCATCTGGGGCCTTCGCGATCCGGTCGGCTCGGTGGCCGCCGGGCAGGACCTCGAGATGCCGTTCCGCCAGCAGCGGGCCGCCACGCTGGCGGCGGCGCTGGCCGACGGTCGGCTGCCGCGCGCCGACGTGGAACGCGCTGCAGCACGCCAACTCTCGGCGCAGATCCGGTATGCATTGCGGGCGCGTCCGGCCCCGGACGTCTCGGTGGTCGCCTCGGCAGGGCACCGCCGCCTGGCCCGCGAGGTGGCCCGCCTCGGCGCGGTGTTGCTGCGCAATCAAAAGGTTGCCGGCCGGCCGGCGCTCCCGTTGGCGGAAGCCGAACTGTCCCGTGTCGTTCTGTTGGGCCCGCTGGCGGACCAGCGCAACCAGGGTGACGTCGGATCGTCGATGGTGCGGCCGCCGTCTTCGGTCAGCATCCTCGACGCTCTGCGGGAACGGTTGGGCGCCAGGCTCATTCACCTGCCGACGGCTGATCCGGTGACGGCCGCCGCGGCGGCCGGCCCGGTGGATGCCGCGATCGTGGTGGTGGGATTGTCCTCGGAGGACGAGGGCGAGTCGATGATCGGCGTGGACACTCCCTCGACTCAACTCCTCGGGGGGATCGCCCGGCTCCGTCCGGTGGCCGCGGTGATGGTGCGGCTTGCGGCGCGGGTGGCCAGGAAGAAGGGCTTCGGCGGTGACCGGCGCGATCTGCGGCTGCGTGCCGACGACGTCGCACTCATCGAGGCGGTGGCCGCGGTCAATGCCCGCACCGTCGTGGTGGTCGTCGGCGGTGGGACGGTCGTCATGGCGCCATGGGACGCCGATGTCGCAGCCGTGCTTTTGGCCTGGTATCCGGGAATGGAAGGTGGTCACGGGCTGGCCGATGTGCTGTTCGGAGACGCCGAACCCGGAGGTCGGCTTCCGGTGACCATCCCGCGCCGTCAAAGTGACCTGCCACAGGTGGACTGGGACGCCTCCACCGTGACCTATGACCGCTGGTGGGGCCAGCGAAAGCTCGACCGTGACGGTGTGGCCGCGGCCTATCCGCTCGGGTTCGGTCTGGGTTACACCACCTTCGGCATGACCGGACTCCACGTCGGGCGGCTCGACGGGGAGAAGTTCACCGCAGCCGTGACCGTCACCAACACCGGGGACCGGGCCGGTCGGCACGTCGTCCAGTTCTATGCGATCCGCCCGGGTGACACCGGACGGCCCATCCAGCACCTCGTCGGCTTTCAGGCCGTACACCTGGCGGCGGGGGCGGTAACCCGGATCAGCGTCGACTGTTCGACCCGGCCGTTACAGCGTTGGACTGCAGACGGATTCGTGCTGGACCCGACCGATGTCACCATCCGGGCCGCCTCATTCGCCGGTGACCCCGCGGCCCTCGAGGACCGTTTGCGGCTGTCGTCATAGGGTGGTTCATGTCCGCCGCCCACGACTTGAGGAGGCCCGTGTCCACCGCGCCGCGTTTGTTGTTCGTGCACGCCCATCCCGACGACGAGACGATCAACAACGGCGCGACGATCGCGCACTACACCGCGCGCGGGGCCGAGGTGACGGTGCTGACCTGCACACTCGGCGAAGAGGGCGAGGTCATCGGAGAGCAGTGGGCACAGCTCGACGTCCACCATGCCGACCAGCTCGGTGGCTACCGCATCAATGAGCTCACCGAGGCGCTGCGGCACCTCGGCGTCGCCGCCCCGCGCTTCCTGGGCGGCGCGGGATGTTGGCGCGACTCCGGGATGGTGGGCACCCCCCGGCGTAGGCAGACCCGGTTCGCCGACGCCGATCTCGGCTGGGCCGGGGACCAGTTGGCCGACGTCATCGCCGAACTTCGCCCGCATGTCGTCGTGACATATGACCCCGAGGGCGGTTACGGCCACCCCGACCATATCCAGGCCCACCGCGTCACCACGGCAGCCGTGGCCACGGTCGCCGACCGGTGGCGGGTACCGAAGTTCTACTGGACCGTCATGTCGGGCAGGGCTTTTCGTGAGGGCCTGGGATCCCTGAAACCCGAGGATGTCGAGGATGACTGGATTTGGCCGCCCGACGTCGCCGGCTTCGGCTTCGAGGATGACCAGATCACCGCGGTGGTCGACGCACCTGCACACCATGCCGCCAAGGCGGCCGCGATCGCCGCACACGCTACCCAGGTGGAACTCGGGCCGACGGGACGCGCCTTCACGCTGTCGAACAGGATGGTGCTTCCGGTGCTGAGCCAGGAGCACTACGTGCTGGTTTCGGGACGCCCCGGCGAGGTCGACGAAAAGGGTTGGGAGCATGATCTTCTCGTGGGCCTGGACCTTTGACGAAGGGGTCCCGTCTGGTGCTCGGCCTGCTCGCCGTCGACGGTGTGCTGTCCGCCGTCGCGGGGTCGCTGTTCCTACCCCTCTACCTGGGGCCGGTGCCTTTTCCGGTGAGCGCCGTCGTGTGCGGGGCGGTCAACGCCGCGCTGGTGTGGGCGGCGGGCCACTGGACTGACAATCCGAGGCTGGCCGGCCTGCCGCTGTGGACATGGCTGGCCACGGTTGCCGTGCTGACCCTCGGCGGTCCGGGCGGCGACATCGTTTTCGGCGGCCCGGGCGTCATGGCCTACGCGGCCGTCCTGCTGATGGTCGTCGGGGCGCTGCCGGCCGCCCTGTTGCTGCGCGGGATGCGCTGAGCCAGAAGGCTATTGGACCGAACGGCCGGAGTGCTCGGTCTTGGTCGAGGTGTCGGCGTTGTCAGAAACTCCGGACTTACGAGCCGCGTTCCCGGCTGCCGGGGTGCGGTGCCCGAGATGGGTGCCGCGGCTCGGCCGCGGAGCCTCGCCGGCCGGCGGGGACTGCTCGACAACCGGCGACTCCGGGTCGGTTACCGCCGCGGACGCGGTCTCGGTCGGCTGGCCTCCGCTGTCGGTGGCCGCTGCGTCGGTCGTCGGGGTTGCCCGGGTTGCGGGCGCGGGGTCGACGGCTGGTGCGGTCTTGTCGGCTGTGGTTGCGAGGTCGGTGTCGGCGCCAGAGGCCTCGGCCCTGGTGTCTGCGGCAGCGGGATTGTCCCCGGTGGGGGCCGGTGCGAGGCCTGCGGCGGTGGCTTCGGTGGCGCTGATCGCCGCGGCGGCGCTCACGGCGGCGGTGGGGCCGGTGACCGCGGCGAAGGGGCGCGGCGGGAACGGCGGAAGCGGCGGGAAGGGGATGAGGCTTTGCAGCCAGGCCAGGCCGTAGTTGACGAAGTTCTGGGCGGACTGCTTGATGCCGCTGGTGATGTCGGGGCCGATCTGGGAGAAGTTGAGGCCCAGGACGTCGGCGACGCTGAAGACGCCGGCTTGGACGAGGGGTTCGATGGAGAAGTAGGCCAGGCTCACTCCGGGGGCCAGCCACCACAGCCCGGGGACGAAGCTCATGCCCCACTGGATGAGTTCGGCGCCCCAGGCCGCCCACGGTTCCAGGGCGTTGTAGGTGTTCTTGATCGCGTTCTCGATACCGCTCGTGGCCGCCGATGCCGGCGCACCCGTGCCCTCCGCCGTCGCCGCGGCGGCCGGGGCCTGCTCGGCATCCGCCGGAGAGCCTGGGAGCGGCCCGGGGTAGGGCGGCAACGTCGGCACCGCGACCAGGCTGTCGACCCAGGCCTTGCGGTAGGTGGCGGCGTTCTCGGACGAGGTCTTGATGCCCGTGCTGATGTCGCGCACGAACTGAATCGGGTCCAGGCCGACGACATCGGCGACGGAGTACACGCCGGCCTGCACCAGCGGCTCTGCGGTGTTGTAGGCCAACGGGACGCTGGGGGCGACCCACCACAAACCCGGCACAAGGCCGAGCGAGAACTGTGCCCACGCCGCGGCGTACGCCGGCCACCGCTCGGCGGTGTCGTACGTCGTCTTGATGGAGGCCTGGATGTTGCCGGGAATCGACAGCACGTGATTGACGGTGGACTCGACGCCGTCGACGAACGCATTCAAGTTGGTGAAGATGCCGTCGATCCCGGCGGCGACCTCCTTGAGGTTGTTCACCAGGCCGTCGAGCCCCGAAGTGATCGATGCCAGTTCGACAGTCGCTGCCACCGTCGCAGGCATCGGACGTGGCGTCTGCAGCGGTGTCACCGCCGCGGTGCCGACGATGGCGGCGCTCACCCCTGCGATCAGGACGGAGCGGAGAGATACCCCAGCGGCCTCATTCATCACATGCCCCTCAGCAGTAACTGACAATTCGCTGAGGAACCCTACCTTCATGCTGAGAAATTCACAGGAGTTTCGGCAAGGAGGGTGGATCAGCCCTCGTGGGCCGCCGGCCGGCCGGTGTGGCCGGCGCCGGCCTCGTATCACTGCTGCGGCGCCGACCACGGCGGCGCCCATGCCGGCAATCACGAACGAACGGGAGGAGACACCGCCAACCTGAGAAATTCACATAAACCCTGCAAGCGGCCACCGCGCACGGTCCGGGAGCGGGTACTACTGTGAGGTCCATGTCGATCGTCGTGCCAGCCGGCCAGGAGACGCGCGAATGACATCCGGCAGGTCGCTGCCCAACCCTTCCGATACCGCTCCGACCGACGCCGCCGTGCGGCGCGTGCTGCGGCGGGCCCGTGACGGAGTGACGCTCAACGTCGAGGAAGCCGCCGTCGCCCTGGCCGCCCGCGGCGATGGCCTGGCCGATCTGTGCGCCAGCGCGGCGCGGGTCCGCGACGCCGGACTCACTTCGGCGGGGCGCCGGGGCGCAACCGGCCGGCTGCCGGTGAGCTATTCACCGAAGGTGTTCGTCCCGGTCACCCACCTGTGCCGCGATACCTGCCACTACTGCACCTTCGTCACGGTGCCCGGCCGGCTGCGCGCCGCCGGGCGTGGCATGTACATGGAGATCGACGAGATTCTCGACCTCTGCCGGCGTGGCGCCGAGCTGGGGTGCAAGGAGGCGTTGTTCACCCTCGGCGACCGCCCCGAGACGCGCTGGCCCGAGGCCGGCCAGTGGCTGGAGGAACGCGGCTACGAGTCCACCCTGGACTATGTCCGGGCGGCGGCCATCCGCGTGCTCGAGGAAACCGGCCTGCTGCCGCACCTCAACCCCGGCGTCATGTCGTGGACGGAGATGTCCAGGCTCAAGCCCGTCGCGCCCTCGATGGGGATGATGCTCGAAACCACCTCGCGGCGGCTGTTCGAGTCGCGCGGCATGGCGCATTACGGCAGCCCGGACAAGGATCCCGAGGTCCGGCTGCGCACCCTGACCGACGCCGGCCGGCTGGCCGTCCCGTTCACCACCGGCCTTCTGGTCGGCATCGGGGAGACCCGGGCCGAGCGGGCCGACACCCTGCACGCGATCCGCCGTCTGCACAAGGAGTTCGGCCACGTCCAGGAAGTCATCGTGCAGAACTTCCGCGCCAAGGACCACACCGCGATGGCGGCCGTCCCCGATACGGCTTTCGACGAATTCCTGGCCACCGTCGCGGTGGCCCGGCTGGTGCTGGGCCCCGACATGCGCATCCAGGCCCCGCCGAACCTCGTGTCGCCGGCGGAGTGCCTGGCGCTGCTCGGGGCCGGCGTCGACGACTGGGGCGGCGTGTCGCCGTTGACGCCCGATCACGTCAACCCGGAGCGCCCCTGGCCTGCGCTGGACGATCTGGCCGCCGTCACCGCCGAAGCCGGGTTCGATCTCGTCGCCAGGCTCACCGCGCAGCCGAAGTATGTCCAGTCTCCGATGGGCTGGATCGACCCGCGGGTGGCCGGGCACGTGGCGGCGCTTGCCGATCCCCAGACCGGATTCGCCCGCGACGTCATACCCGTCGGGCGGCCCTGGCAGGAGCCCGACGAGGCGGCCGAGTCGCTGGGCCGCACGGACCTGGGCGAGGCGATCGACACCGAGGGCCGGCGCACCGCCACGCGCAGCGATCTCGGTAGCGCCTTCGGGGACTGGGACTCCATCCGGGAACGGGTTGGTGAGTTGTCCGCACGGGCGCCCGAGCGGATCGACACCGACGTCGCCGCCGCGTTGCGGGCAGCCGAACGCAACCCGGGCGGATGCCGCGACGCGGACTACCTCGCCCTGGCCACCGCTGACGGGCCCGCACTGGATGCCGTTGCAGCGCTTGCCGATTCACTCCGGCGCGATACCGTCGGCGACGACATCACCTACGTGGTGAACCGCAACATCAACTTCACCAACATCTGCTACACCGGCTGCCGCTTCTGTGCCTTCGCGCAGCGAAAAGGCGACGCCGACGCGTTCTCACTGTCCACCAAGGAGGTGGCCGACCGCGCCTGGGAGGCACACGTCGCCGGAGCGACGGAGGTCTGCATGCAGGGTGGCATCGACCCCGACCTACCGGTGTCCGCCTATGCCGATCTGGTCCGTGCAGTCAAACATGCCGTGCCATCCATGCACGTGCACGCATTCTCGCCGATGGAGATCGCCAACGGAGTGACCAAGAGCGGCTTGAACATTCGGGACTGGCTGATCAGCCTGCGCGAAGCCGGCCTGGACACCATCCCCGGTACGGCCGCCGAGATTCTCGACGACGAGATCCGCTGGGTGTTGACCAAGGGAAAGCTGCCGACCTCGCTGTGGGTCGAGATCGTCAGCACCGCACACGAAGTGGGCCTGCGGTCGAGTTCGACGATGATGTACGGCCATGTCGACAACCCGTCGCACTGGGTGGGCCATCTCAACGTGCTGCGTGAAATCCAGGACCGCACAAGCGGGTTCACCGAGTTCGTGCCGTTGCCCTTCGTGCACCAGTCCTCGCCGCTGTATCTGGCCGGGGCCGCACGGCCCGGTCCGACGCATCGGGACAACCGCGCGGTCCACGCGCTGGCGCGAATCATGCTGCACGGCCGGATCTCCCAGATCCAGACCAGCTGGGTGAAGCTCGGCGTGCAGCGAAGCCAGGTGATGCTCAATGGCGGCGCCAACGACCTCGGCGGCACCCTGATGGAGGAGACCATCTCCCGGATGGCCGGCTCGGAGCACGGTTCGGCCAAGAGCGTCGCCGAGCTGGTCGCCATCGCCGAAGGGATCGGCCGGCCCGCCCGCCAGCGCACGACCACCTACTCCACGCGGGCGGCGTGATGGTCCGGCGTGTGCCGCTGGCCGCGGCGGTCGCGTTCGCGGTGCTGTCGGTCTTCGCGGTGGTGGTGGTGCCCCTCGGTCCGGGGATCGAGCGGCCGGGGGCGGACGTCGTCGAGCACGTCACGGCCCACGCCGGGATGATCCGTCTGCAGGCCTTGCTGACCGCTCTGGCGATGCTGGCCGCCGTCGTGATCCTCGGTTACACCCGTGACCGGCTGGACGGCCCGGCGGGCTACATCTTCACCGTCGGCGCGGCGGTGCTCATCGCGCAGGTCGGTGTGCAGGTGTGGCTCACCGCGGGACTGGCCTTGCATCCCACGATGCTCGAGGCGGCCACCGCCCGCACCCTCGCCGACGTCGCTTCCATGTGTGGTCCGCTGCTGACGGTCGCGGCCATCCTGATGGCGGGCCCGGTGGTGTGGGCCGCCCGGCAGGGCCGCCTCCCGCGCTGGATGGGTCTGATCGCTGCGATCTTCGTCGTCGAGCAGTTCGTCGAACTGCTGACGATCATCGGCCCAGTCGGCAGTTTCATCGCCCCCGGCGGTCCGATGACCGTCTTCGGCGGAGGCACGCTGTTCGGGGTGTTCTTCTTCGGTCTCGGGCTGGCGCTGGCCCTATCGGACCGCGAGTTGACGGCGGTAGCACCTGACCAGTTCACTCGGGTCTGATCGCACCGCCTAATATCAGCACCGCGAACACGATTGGGGCACACTGTTGCCCTGTCAGGCGACAGACAACCACCAACACATCGAGGAGAACCTTCGTGACCTACGTGATCACCGAAGCCTGCGTCGATATCAAGGACAAGGCATGCATCGAAGAGTGCCCGGTCGATTGCATCTACGAGGGTGCCCGGATGCTGTTCATCCACCCCGACGAGTGCGTGGACTGCGGCGCCTGTGAGCCGGTCTGCCCGGTGGAGGCCATCTACTACGAGGACGATGTCCCGGATCAGTGGTCGCAATACGTCCAGATCAACGCTGACTTCTTCGAGGAGCTCGGTTCGCCGGGCGGTGCCTCGAAGGTGGGCATGACCGAGAACGACCCGCAGGTGGTCAAGGACCTCCCGCCGAAGGCCGAGGACTGACGACGCGCCGGATGCCCGTCTCGGGGTCCGATAACCTCGATCCTCCTCCGGGCGTCGCCCGGCATCGTCTCTCGGGGTCCGATAACCTCGATCCTCCTCCGGGCGTCGCCCGGCATCGTCTCTCGGGGCGTCTGCCGGTGTTTCCGTGGGACACCCTGACGGACGCCGCCGCCGTGGCGCGGGCGCATCCCGGCGGTATCGTCGACCTGTCGGTCGGAACCCCGGTCGACCCGGTGGCTCCGGTGATCCAGGAGGCGCTGTGCAAGGCCGCGGCGGTGCCCGGATACCCGTGGACGGCCGGAACTCCTGAGCTTCGCTCAGCCGCTGTCGCGGCCCTGGCACGTCGCTACGGCGTCAGCGGCCTGGCCGAGCACGCCGTCCTGCCGGTGATCGGCACCAAGGAACTCATCGCCTGGCTGCCGACACTGCTCGGACTGGGCGCCGACGACCTGGTGGTGGTGCCCGAACTGGCCTATCCCACCTACGAAGTGGGCGCCGTGCTGGCCGGCACCCGGGTGGTCCCGGCCGACTCGCTGACCCAGTTGGGCCCGGAGGCTCCGGCGCTGATATTCCTCAACTCGCCGAGCAACCCCACCGGCCGGGTGCTCGGGGTCGACCACCTGCGCAAGGTCGTCGGCTGGGCGCGCGAACGCGGCACGATGGTGGCCTCCGACGAGTGCTACCTGGGCCTGGCTTGGGATGAACAGCCCTACTCGGTGTTGCACCCCGACGTCAGCGAGGGCGATCACACCGGGTTGCTGGCGGTGCATTCGCTGTCGAAGAGTTCGTCGCTGGCCGGCTACCGGGCCGGCTTCGTGGCCGGTGACCCGGCGGTGGTCGCCGAACTGCTGGCGGTGCGCAAGCACGCCGGGATGATGGTCCCCGGTCCCGTACAGGCCGCGATGGTGGCGGCCCTCGACGATGACGAGCACGAGGCCGTCCAGCGCGAACGCTATGCGCATCGCCGGCAGGTTCTGATGGCGGCGTTCGCATCGGCCGGTTTCACCATCGAGCATTCCCAAGCCGGCCTGTACCTGTGGGCCACCCGTGGCGAGCCCAGCCGCGACACGGTCGACTGGCTGGCGCAGCGCGGCATCCTGGTGGCGCCCGGCGACTTCTACGGCGCCGCCGGTGCGCGGCATGTGCGAATCGCGCTCACCGCGACCGACGAGCGCGTGCATGCGGCGGCCGGGCGACTTTCAAGTCCGGCCCGCTGAGTCGTTACTGACCTGCCGAGATTCCTGGCCCCGAACCCGTACCGAATGCGCCCGGCGCGAAGCCCGGTGTCTGTGGCCAGACTTGCACTGCCGGCGGCGCGGGTGCGGGCGTCGGGCTGGAGGTGGGCGGCTGGCCGGTCGGACTCTCAAGAACCTGGGCGTTGCCCGGGACGGCCGGCGTTCCCGTGGGTTGCGTCGATTCAGAGCTGGGCACGTTCCCCGGCGGCAGCCCGCGGGGATCTTCGACAACCGGCATCTGGTTCCCGGCGCCGGGGCTGATACCGGGCTGCACAATCTGCGCAGGGGCCGGTCCGGCGCTGATGTTGTTCTTCATGCTGGAGTAGGTGCCCAGGATGTTGGACTTGTTCGCGGCCGGACCGAGTTCGCTTCCCGGCATACCCTCGGCCGTCATCGTGGGATCGGCGGTGCCGGCCGCGCGGACTCCGCGGGCGTCGTTGATCGCGGGTCCGTACACCGGAATGAGGTTGTAGGGATACAAGTAGCTGCCCGGGTACGGGTAGGGCACATCCGGGATGTACGGCGGGATGCTGGGCAGGGGGTTGTCCGCGGTCGCGTTGATCGGTGGGGTCGCCCAGGCAAGCCCGGCGGCCAGGACGCCCGCGGTAACGCACCGCGCCACTCGGGCCGCTGTCGTCACCGCTCGCCTCCTGCTGTCGGACACTCAGATTTTCCGTGGATCGCCGTAGACGGCGAACTCGGTGTGCGCCTCCGCGGTGGAGATCCGGAGGTAGGCGTACGAGCGTATCGTGACATCCCCGCCGCAGGCGTCGGCCTTGATGTGGATGTTGTCGATGTCGAGCATCGCCTTTCCACTGTCACTCAGCGTCATATTGGCCAGCGGAAGGTCGACGATCACCCCGGGTTGGACCACAGTCTGAACGAATCCTGCAGCGCCACTGGCGATCCCAAGGTTGACACCGGTGGCGCCGCCGCCCACCCCGACCGAACCGATGGGCGCTATGCCGGCTGTGCCACCCAGTTGGAGGCCGGTGGATACGTCTGACTGGCAGCCGAGTTGGTAGCCGAGGATGAAAATGCTGTCTGTGATCGGACTGGATCCACCGGAGGCGGTGGCGGTACCCGAGGCCGTGACGAATCCTTCTCGGGAATTGGCCGCCGCGGCGAGGTTGGGCACCGAGTTGATCAATTCATTGTCGATCCTGATCTGTAGATGCCATCCGTCCCGGGTGTTCTTGTCGAAAATCTGCGGCGGCATCGATTCGGGCTCCGCGCTCGCCGGCACTGACGCCAGACCGATCGCATGGAAGAGGACGGCCACCGCCGCGACCGAGCGTGAGAGGAGACGCGAGAATTGCATGTGGCGGCGCTTTCGTGTGCATGCACCCAGGGGCGCTGGGCTGCGGCGGTCAAGTCGTTCATCGGGCTTCAGGACAAGATCATTACGGATCATCGCATCCGGGCACTTCGACGACCTCGACGCATTCCCCCGGCCGTGACGATATGTTGCTCGGGCACATGCCTGGTCGTCATGCCGGGGCTTCTCTGAGCAAAGGAGAACTCTCGATGGGATCAACGCCCGCGACGACAACAGTCGACGGTACGACGACAACAGTCGACGGTACGACGACAACAGTCGATAGCAAAGGGCTCAAAGGCGGCGCCCTGGGGTTGGTGTCCAGCGTCGTGATCGGCATGGCGTCGACGGCCCCGGCCTATTCACTGGCCGCGAGCCTCGGCTTGTTGGTGGCCAGCGGTGGAGCGTTGCTTGCCGGCGTCAAGACGCCGTCGATCATCCTGCTGGCCTTTGTGCCGATGTGGATGGTCGCCGTTGCCTATCAGGAATTGAACAAGGCCGAACCGGACTGCGGCACGACGTTCACCTGGGCCTCCCGCGCATTCGGCCCCCGGGTCGGCTGGATGGGGGGGTGGGGCATCATCGCTGCCGACGTGATCGCGATGTCCAACCTGGCCCAGGTGGCGGGCTCCTACTCGTTCACCTTTCTCGGTGACCTGGGCTGGCACTCCGCGGCGAATCTGTCCGACAGCACACTGTGGTCGACGGTCGCCGGAGTCATCTGGATCGCCGTGATGACCTACATCTGCTATCGCGGTATCCAGGTGTCGACCCGGATCCAGTACGGCCTGCTGGGCACCGAATTGGTGGTGCTTCTGACTTTCTCCGCGCTGGCGCTGTTCAAGGTGTACACCCACTCGGCCGAGTCCTACTCGATCCGGCCTTCGGTGGACTGGCTGTGGCCGGCCGGTCTGGACTTCGGGACGGTCATCGCCCCGGCGCTTCTGGTGGCGATCTTCATCTTCTGGGGCTGGGACACCGCGGTCACCTGCAATGAGGAGTCTGACGACCCGGGCCGTACCCCCGGGCGCGCCGCGGTGATCTCGACGGTCCTGCTGCTGGTCCTCTTCATGCTGGTATCGGTCGCGGCGGTGGCGTTCGCCGGCGTGGGCACCACGGGCGTGGGACTGGGCAACCAGGACAACGCCGACGACGTGTTCCGGGCCATCGGTCCGGCGCTGTTCGGTCACACTCCGCTGGGCGACATCGGGATGGTCCTACTGTCGGCGTCCATCCTGACGTCGACGTCGGCGTGCACCCAGACCACGATTCTGCCCACCGCCCGCACCGCCCTGTCGATGAGTGTCTTCAAAGCCCTGCCGGCCCCGCTCGCCAAGATCCACCCGAAGTACCTGACGCCGTCGGTCGCCACCGTCGCCATGGGTGCGGTGTCGATCGCCTTCTACGTCCTTTTCACATTGATCAGCGCGAATCTGCTCACCGCCCTGATCGGCTCGGTCGGGCTGATGATCGCGTTCTACTACGCGCTGACCGGCTTCACCTGCGTGTGGTTCTACCGCCGGGAGCTGACCTCCTCGACCCGCAACTTCTTCATGCGCGGCCTGATTCCGCTGACCGGCGGTCTGGTCCTGACCGCAGTGTTCGCCTATGGGATCACCCAGTACCTCAAGCCGAGCTGGCTCACCGACGACCAGGGTCACAACATCACGATTTTCGGGTACGGCGCGGTTGCGGTCGTGGGGATCGGCGCGCTCGGGCTGGGCCTCATCCTGATGACGATTCGCAGGGTCGTTTCGCCGGGCTTCTTCCATGGAGTCACTCTGGCGGGGGGAGGCCAGGATCCGACGGTCTGAGTCGGATCGAGGTGGAGGCGACGCGATGAGAACGGCCCCCGGCAAGCCGGGGGCCGTTCTCCTAACAGGAGTTGCGCGTGCGTGTCAGTTCATGTTCCAGGGTTCGCCGTAGGTGGTGACGGAGTCACCGGCCTTGGAGATCAGCCGGGCGAAGGGGCGCAGCAGCACACCGCCGGCCGCGCCGGTCACCGTGCCGTGGGCGTTGGCCACCGCCACCGAGCCCTCCGGGCCGGCGACGTCCACCGAGAAGGTCGCGACCTCCTGGATGCCGGGGCCGTTACCGAGGTCGGAGCTGATCGAGGCACCCGGGAACAGGTTCGGGGTGATCACCGAACCCAGCGGGTTGAAGCCCAGCGGGGAAATGCTGACGTCGTCGAGCAGGATGTTGGGGGTGGTGTAGGAGAAGTTGATGCCCACGCCCAGTGACCAGGGGAAGCCCACCTGGTAGCCCAGCTCCAGGGTGCCCTCGAACTTGTCGGCCGACGGGCCGACGACGTTGTACTTGGCCTTGCCGGAGTGGAACCACTCACGGGTCAGCCGGTTGCGGTCCAGCGGGAACACCCCGTCGAGGAAGGTGTCCCACTGCTGGATGGTCATCGTGCGGCCACCGCCGTCGACCAGACTCATCTGGTTGTCCATCCCCGCCTGCGCCGTCCCCGGCAAGGCCACGAACAGCCCCATCAAAGCGGCGACCAGCGCCACCAGAACACGATTGACAACCTTCATGGTGGCTCCTATCAGCGGAGGTGACACGTAACAAAATCCTCATCGGCAACAGTGATCACAGCGTTACCGGATTGATGAGAACTTTTTTCTCGCCGCGACTGTGAACGGTAACAGGCGGGTCAGGGCCGCGCTCACTGGGCGAGGTCTAGGCGGGAAGCGCCGCCACCGGCATCACGACGCTGCCCCGGCAGGGCCCCTCGGAGATGTCGGTGTGCCAGTTGCCCTTCAGCGTGCCGTCCGGCTGGGGCTTGTAGAAGGTCCACGATGTGGCATGCGCCCACTGCTTCTGGCCGTCGTTGCCGACCAGACAGTCCCACAGCCACTCATAGCTGGTGGTCCATTCCGAGCCGTTCCAGGTGAAACGCGCGGGCCACGGCACCGTCTGATTGCCGGGTCGCGGCCCGTCCACGACGGTGGCCGTGCAGGTGGTGACCGTGCACGACGTCGACAGCGTGAAGGCGGCGCCGAAGTCGTTCTCCTTCTGCCGGCTCGCCGGGCTGGTGCCCGCCTTCTGTGAGGCGTAGGTGAGCATCTGGTAGCGCCCGTTCCAGGGCTTCGGCGCCGCTTGCGCCTGCGCCGCGGGGTGGACGGCCGCGCAGACGAGCAGTGCCGCTGCACCGAGCAGGGGCATGACGCGCCGGCGAGTGGACCTCATTGCACTGGCAAGGGTAACCGCGACCAAACCACATCCATCGCATCCGTAACACGGTGTCGGGGTAGCCTCGCGGGGTGCTGCTGACCTCGCTCAACCCCGCCGCCGTGGCAGCCGGAGCCGACATCGGGGACGCCGTGCGGATCGGCGGGGCGACGCTGTCGCGCAGCGACCTGGTGGGGGCGGCAACCTCGGTGGCCGAGCGGGTCGCCGGCGCCGGCCGGGTCGCGGTACTGGCCACCCCGACCCCGGCGACCGTGCTGGCGATCACCGGCTGCCTGATCGCCGGCGTGCCCTTCGTGCCCGTCCCGGCCGACGTCGGCGTGGCCGAGCAGGCGCACATCCTCACCGACTCCGCCGCCCAGGCCTGGCTGGGCGAGGCGCCCGCCGACCCCGCCGGGCTGCCGCACGTCCCGGTGCGCCTGCACGCCCGCTCCTGGCATCGCCATCCCGAACCGGCCCCGCAGAGCACCGCGATGGTGATCTACACCTCCGGGACCACCGGGCCGCCGAAGGGAGCGGTGATCAGCCGCGCCGCGGTGACCGCCGACCTCGACGCGCTCGCGCAGGCCTGGCAGTGGACCGCCGAGGACACCCTCGTGCACGGCCTGCCGTTGTTCCATGTGCACGGTCTGGTGCTCGGGCTGCTGGGCTCGCTACGGGTGGGCAGCCGCTTCATTCACACCGGCAAGCCGACGCCGGAGGCGTACGCGGCTGCCGGCGGCACGCTGTATTTCGGGGTGCCGACGGTGTGGAGCCGGATCGCTGCCGACTCGTCCTCGGCGCGCGCGCTGGCCCCGGCGCGGCTGCTGGTCTCCGGCAGTGCGGCGCTGCCGGTGCCGGTGTTCGACGCCCTGGTCAACCTGACCGGCCATGCCCCGGTGGAGCGCTACGGCTGCACCGAAACGCTCATCACGGTGAGCACCCGCGCCGGCGGCGAACGCCTTCCCGGTTCGGTGGGACTGCCGCTGCCCGGCATGCAGACCCGACTGGTCGCCGAGGACGGTGCGCCGGTTGCGCACGACGGGGAGACGATCGGCAGCCTGCAGGTGCTGACCCCGACGGTGTTCGACGGCTACCTCAACCGCCCGGACGCCACCGCGGCGGCGTTCGAGGCCGACCGCTGGTACCGCACCGGCGACGCCGCCGTCATCGGTCCCGACGGCATGCACCGCATCGTCGGACGGGAGTCGGTGGACATGATCAAGTCCGGCGGCTATCGGGTGGGCGCCGGGGAGATCGAGACCGTGCTACTGGGCCATCCCGGTGTGGCAGAGGTGGCCGTGGTGGGCCTGCCCGATCGGGACCTGGGCCAGCGCATCGTGGCGTTCGTGGTCGGCGAAGCGGTGCCGGATGAGTTGATCGGCTATGTGGCACAACAACTTTCGGCGCACAAGCGACCGCGGGAAGTGCGAGTGGTGGAGTCGCTGCCCCGCAACGCCATGGGCAAGGTGCTCAAGAAGGAACTGATGTTATGAGCCTGCGGTTCACCGAGATCTGCATCGATGCACGCGACACCGCCGCGCTCGCGCGGTGGTGGTCGCAGGCACTCGGCTGGACGCTCGAGCCGGCCGAGGACGACGGCGAGTGGCTGCTCCGGCCGCCGCGCGGCCAGGGACCCGACTGGCTGTTTCTGCCGGTGCCGGAGAGCAAGTCGGTGAAGAACCGCGTCCACTTCGACTTCACCCCCACCGACCAGCAGGCGGAGGTGAACCGCCTGATCGGACTGGGCGCCCGTCACGTCGACATCGGCCAGGGCGAGCAGAGCTGGGTGGTGCTCGCCGATCCCGAGGGAAACGAGTTCTGCGTACTGAACACTGAATAACGACTGTGTTCGGCAGATTCATGCCTACGATCAGCAGCTGTGGAAACTAGCCTCGGACGTTTTGCCGGTATGGCGTGCGCATTGGGATTCGGCGCCGCCCTGCTGGCCGGTAACGGTGTCGCGCGGGCGGACACGCCCGATTCGGCGAGCGGGGGACCGGAGCGGACGTCGGCCGGCCCGGCCTCCCCGGCGCACGACACCGGAACCCGGGCGGGAAGACCGCTTTCAGCGTCACGCGGAAGGGTCGCCCCGAGGCCGGCGTCGACGATGACGGTGGAAGCCAGGAGCTACGGCGGGCATCCGCGCGCGGTTGTGCCACCGGTCCGGCCCGCGGCAGCGCGCAGAGCGGATCAGAGTTCCGCCGCACCGGTCCAACAGGGGGCGCCGGCGCCCGAGGCATCCGCCGTCAGCGCCGTCGCGGCGGCGAAGGCGCCGAACCCGCTCTTCAACAACCAGACGCCGACCCTGGCCTACAACGCGCTGGAGAACAACGATGCCAACGGCCAGATCGAGGGCGACCTGCATCCCTTCGACCCCGACTCGGAGACGCTGACCTACACCGCGACCAAACCCGCCTTCGGGACAGTCGCCGTCAATCCGAACGGAACCTTTGTTTACACCCCCGGCGAGAGCTTCACCGGACAGGACATGTTCAAGGTCACCGTCAGCGACGCCGGGAGCGGGTTCCATATCCACGGTTTCGCCGGACTGATCAATCTGCTCTCTCTCGGGCTGCTCGGCACCAGCGGGCACAAGACGACCGAAACCGTCTTCATCGGGCAACAGCGCACGGTCGTCGCGTCGGGTCTGACATTCCCGGTGGACTTCCGCTTTCTACCGGACGGCCGGATCGTCCTGGCCGAGAAGAACGGGGCGATCAAAATGATCGGGACGGACGGGACCGTCCTCTCCCAGCCCGTGGTCACTCTAGGGGTCAACACGCTGTTCGAGCGGGGGATCAGCGGTCTGGCAGTTGACCCGCAGTTCGCCACCAACGGCTACATCTACGTGGCGTACACGACGTCGCAGATCAAGGACCGGTTGTCACGGCTCACAGTGGTCGGAGACACCGCCGACCCCGACTCGGAGAAGGTCCTTCTGGAGACAGCCGACACGGTCAGCACCAGTCACCGCGGCGGTGGCCTGGCGTTCGGCCCAGACGGCAAGCTGTACTGGGCAAAGGGTGACGACGGCACTGGGGCGAACGCGCAGGACCTGACCAATCTCCACGGCAAGATCCTGCGGATCAATCCCGACGGCAGCACGCCGTCGGACAATCCGGTGCTCGGGCAGGGTGCGCTGCCGCAGATCTACGCCTACGGGTTCCGCAATCCGTACCGGATGACGTTCACCCCGACCGGCGAGCTGCTGGTCGCAGATGTGGGTGATCTCGCCTTCGAGGAGCTGAACCGCGTCACCGCCGGGGGCAACTACGGGTGGCCCGGCGCCGAAGGTCTCTGTACGAGCAACTGCGCGGGTCTCACCGATCCCGTCTTCGCCTACCCCCATGGCGCCGGCGCGGCCTTCACCGCGGTGCTTGTGCGCGATGGCTCGAAAGTCATCATCGCCGACGAGGGCCAGAGATGGTTGAAGGTGTTGACGTGCAACTCGACGTTCACCTCGTGCGGTAACCCGACGAGTTTCGACCCCAAAGCGGGGACCACGGTGGCACTCGGTCAAGGCCCCGAGCCCGACAGTTTCTACCAGCTCACCTATCTGCCGGGGACACTCACGCGCATCACGCTGACGGGCAGTTCATAACAGTCAGAGTCAGACGCCCCCTGATTCGCGTGCAACGCCTTCCCCTGATTCGCGTGCAACGCCTCGCCCTAATTCGCGTGCAACGCGGTGTTGAGCGTGATGCCCTTGCCGTCGCGGGTCACCACTTCGACCGCGCCGGTCACCGAATTCCGGCGGAACAGAAGGTTCTTCGCCCCGGAGAGCTCACGCGCCTTGACCGCCGCGCCGTCGGACATGGTCACCTTGGTGCCGGCGGTGATGTAGAGGCCGGCTTCGATGATGCAGTCGTCGCCCAGTGAGATGCCCAGCCCGGCGTTGGCGCCGAGCAGACAGCGCTTGCCCACCGAGATCACCTCGGTGCCGCCACCGGAGAGCGTTCCCATGATCGACGCGCCGCCGCCGATGTCGGAGCCGTCGTCGACCACCACGCCCGCCGAGATGCGGCCCTCCACCATGGAGGCCCCCAGGGTGCCGGCGTTGAAGTTGACGAAACCCTCGTGCATGACGGTGGTCCCGGGCGCCAGATGCGCGCCGAGGCGCACCCGGTCGGCGTCGGCGATGCGCACTCCGGTCGGCACCACGTAGTCGACCATCCGCGGGAACTTGTCGATCCCGTACACCGTCACCGGCCCGCGGCGGCGCAGCCGCAACCGCACCTCCTCGAAACCCTCGACGCGGCACGGCCCGTAGTTGGTCCACACCACGTTGTTGAGGATCCCGAACACGCCGGCCAGGTTGCAGCCGTGCGGTTCGACCAGCCGGTGGGAGATCAGGTGCAGGCGCAGATACGCGTCGTAGGCGTCGGCCGGCTTGTCGTTCAGATCGGCGATCACCGTCCTGACCGGGACGACCTCCACACCGCGGTCGGGATCCGGTCCGGCGAGCGCGCCTAGTTCGCCGGCGATGTCGTCGGGGGTCAGCAGGGTGGTGCCCGACGGGCTGTAGGCGCCCAGTTCCGGATCCGGGAACCAGGCGTCCAGCACGGTGCCGTCCTCGGTGACGGTGGCCAATCCGAAACCCGCAGCAGAAGTCACGGTGCACAACTTAGTCGATGCCCCCCGACCGCTAGCCTGGTCAGTTGTGCTGGACCTTCGCGCGGATCCGAGCGATCTCACCGCCGCTCTCGTCGACATCCCGAGTGTGTCGCGCGACGAGCGCCGCATCGCCGACGAGGTCGAAGCCGCCCTGCGCGAGCAGACCGCCTACCAGGTCATCCGTAACGGCGACGCCGTGCTGGCGCGGACGAACCTGGGCCGGCCGTCACGGGTGATCCTGGCCGGGCACCTCGACACCGTGCCGATCGCCGACAACGTCCCCTCACGGCGCGACGCCGACCACATCTACGGCTGCGGCGCGTCGGACATGAAGTCCGGCGACGCGGTGTTCCTGCACCTGGCCGCCACCGTCGACGAGCCCAGGCACGACGTGACGTTGGTGTTCTACGACTGCGAGGAGATCGAGGCGAGCGCCAACGGGCTCGGCCGTATCGAGCGGGAACTGCCCGAGTGGTTGCGCGCCGATGTCGCGATCCTCGGCGAGCCCTCCGGCGGCTACATCGAGGCGGGCTGCCAGGGCACCCTGCGCGCCGTCATCTCGGCGACCGGCACCCGGGCGCATTCGGCCCGATCCTGGTTGGGCGACAACGCCATTCACAAACTCGGTGCCGTGCTGGACCGGCTGGCCGACTATGACGGCCGGGTCGTCGACATCGATGGCTGCACCTACCGCGAGGGACTCTCGGCGGTCCGCATCGACGGGGGAGTAGCCGGCAACGTCATCCCCGACGCGGCGTCGGTGACGGTCAACTTCCGGTTCGCGCCCGATCGCTCCCCGGAGGCGGCGCTGGCCCATGTCCGCGAGGTGTTCGACGACCTGCCGATCCACCTCGAGCAGACCGATGTCGCTCCCGGCGCGCTGCCCGGTCTGCACCAACCCGCCGCCGCGGCTCTGGTGGCCGCGGCCGACGGGATGGTGCGCGCCAAGTTCGGCTGGACCGACGTGGCCCGTTTCGCCGCACTGGGAATTCCGGCGGTGAACTACGGCCCGGGTGATCCCAACCTGGCGCACCGGCGCGACGAGTGGGTGTCGATCGCCCAGATCGCTGCGGTCACCTCGGCGCTGCGCCGCTACCTCACCGGGTGACCCGCGAGCTCGTCGGCCTGCCGGGCCGCATCCGCTGCCGCCCCGCGGAATCCGGCGGTGGCCAAGTTCTCCGCGGCCGCGGCCAGCGCGTCGGCGTCCTGCTTGGACAGCGCCCGGGCGTGTGCCAGGGCGAGGTCGGTGTAGGCGCACGGCACCGACTCGGCGACCTGGGCCAGGGAGTCGGCGGCGCGCCGGTCCCCGAGGCGGGTGGCCTCGTGCCAGGCCCAGACCGCCACCGCCAGTTGTCCGCTGCGCTTGGCGGTGCGGGCGGCGTCGCGGCCGGCGGTGATCGCCGCGTGCCGGTCACCGATGGTGGCGAGCCGCCAGGCCCGCGCGATGCCCAACTCGGGGGCGAACATCGCCGACTTGGTGCCGTGTCGGGACATGGCCCGCGCCAAGGTCTTTGCGGACTCGGCGATCTCGCCCTGGTAAGCCTGCGCGGTGGTCAGGTACATCAGTGACAGCGGGCCCCACGAGTAGCCCGTGCGGGCCAGGGAGGCGGCAGCCGGCTTGAGTAGTTCCTCGGCCTCGGCGGTGTCGCCGCGCGCCAGAAGCACCTGGGCCAGCAGCACCTCCCCGATCGCCCGGCCGGGTTGTGCGGACTCGGCGAAATCGCAGAACTGCCGGGCGGTCTCGTAGGCGTCGTCGATCCTGGCGGCCATCAGAAGCGTCGTCGTCTCAGCCAGGCCGACGGTGAAACGCAGCAGACCGGGGTAGTCCGAGCCCAGCGCCCGCTGCACCGCGGGCCCGACCGCCTCGAACCGCCCCATCCGCGCCGAGCACAGCGCCCTGGCGCTGCCCGCCCAGGCCACCGCCATGTCTGGGGCGTCGGGGCGGTCCAGCACGGTCGCCGCCAATTCGACGGCGCGATGGACGTTGCCGGCGTTCATCGCGAAGGTCGCCGACAGCGCGTCGAGCGTGCTGTGCGACGACGCAGCACTCAACCGGCCCCGGATGTTCTGCAGGAAGGTCGTGGCCCGCTCGGGCTCGGAGAGCATCCAGAACTGGTTGGCAGCCCGCGGCAGCGCCCACGCCATCAACTGGTCCTCGGACATCCGGCCGACGTCCACGCCGGCCAGCACCGAATCCGCCTCGCGGCCCCGGCCCTGCCAGCCCAGCGCGGTGCTCAGTGTGAGCCGGGCGTTGAAGTGCTCGCCGCGGTCGAGGGCCCCGCGCGCCAATCGCTCGGCCAGGCCGTGGTCACCAAGGCGCAACGCCTCCTCCGCGGCGGCCACCACCGCATCGCTGTCGACCGCAGCGTCGCCCTGCAGGGCCAGCAGGGTGCGGCCCATCCGCTCGGCGGGGGTGCGACTGGGGGCGCCGGCCAATTGCGCGGCCACCGCGTTGCGCAGATGCTGCACCTCGGCCTTGTCCAACAGGGCAGCCAGCCGCTCCAGGTAGAGCGGATGTCCGCTGTAGACCGAGTCCCCGCGAATCTGAACCGCGCCGGTCTCGGCCGCCTCGGCGACCGCCGCGTCCCCAGCGAGCGTCACCAGGTCCGTACGGGACAGCGGCTCGAATACGCACAGGTACCCGAGGGTGGTGCGGACCGCGGCCGGCAGCCCGTGCAGGTAGCGGTCGATCGCGGCGGCCAGCGTCTCGTCGTTGCCGCCGGTCATCAACAGCAGCCGCAGATGCAGCGGGTTTCCGGAGCTGCGCTTGTACAGGCCGACGGCATCGCCGCCGCCGGCGGCCGCCACCACCGCGGCGGTCTCCGCGGCATCCATCGCGCCGAGATCAACCTTCTCCAGCAGTCCGTCGTCCCACAGCGCACTCACCACCTGGGGTGCCCGCAGCACCGAGCGCACCGTCACGATGACCGGGCTTCCGGAGGGCCGGGCGGCCTCCTCCTTGGCCAGCCGGTAGACCAGGCTGGCCGACAGCGGGTCCAGCAGGCGCGCGTTGTCGACGATGATCGGTGCGGAATTCGCCTGCGCGAGAATCGATTCCGCCGCCGCGGTCAGCATCGCGGCGGGCTTGCCGGCCTCCCGGATGTCCAGCAGTGGGCCGAACGCCCCGAATGGTACGGCGGACTGCGCCAGGGTGCCGATGATCCACACCGGCTCGCCGAGGCCCAGGCTCTCGGCGGCCTGGGCGGCCAGCGTCGACTTGCCGACGCCCTCGCTGCCGAGCAGGGCGACACCGCCCAGGCGGTCTTCGGAGAGGATCTCGACCACGCGGTCCAGCGCGCGTCGATGTACCAGGGGCCAGCCGGATGCGAGTGGCCCGGATGTGAGTGGCATAGCCCCCGACTCTATTGGGCTTCAACGCCCGTGGATTAGGTTTCGGTTGTGCACCAACCAGACCCCGGCAATTGGGCGGTGTGCGTCTATTGCGCCGCCAGCCCGCGTCATCCCGAACTGCTGGAGCTGGCCGCCCGGGTCGGTGAGGCCATCGCCGACCGCGGCTGGACGCTGGTGTCCGGCGGCGGCAACGTCTCGGCGATGGGGGCGGTGGCCGCGGGTGCGCGCTCCCGGGGCGGGCGCACCGTCGGTGTCATTCCCAAGGCGCTGGTGCACCGGGAACTGGCCGACGTCGACGCCGACGAGCTGATCGTCACCGAGACCATGCGGCAGCGCAAACAGGTGATGGAGGAACGCAGCGACGCCTTCCTGACCCTGCCCGGCGGTATCGGCACGCTCGAGGAACTTTTCGAGAGCTGGACGGCCGGGTATCTGGGAATGCATGACAAGCCGTTGGTCCTGCTCGATCCGCACGGCCACTACGACGGCCTGCGGGCCTGGCTGGAGTCGCTGGTCGCCACAGGCTTCGTCGCCCGGGCGGCGTTGGACCGGCTGGCTGTCGTCGACGATGTGGAGTCCGCGCTGAACCTCTGCGCGGGGATCGGGAGGACTGACCATGGCCGGTGACACCGCGAAAAAGTCCGTCGGCCTGCTCGACCTGGCCACCCGGTTGCCGGCGGTGGTGATGGACGCGCCGGTGATCCTGCGCGGGGCGCTGACCGGGCTGGCGGTGCTGCCGAGCTCCAAGGCCTCGATCGGCAAGGTGTTCCAGAATCGCGCCGCGCGGCATCCCGACCGCGTCTTCATCCGCTTCGGCGAGGACAAGATCACCTATCGGCAGGCCAACGAGACCGCCAACCGGTACGCCGCCGTGCTGAGCGAGCACGGAGTTCGGCCCGGCCACGTCGTCGGCATCATGTTGCGCAACTCGCCCGACGCGGTGCTGGTGATGCTGGCCGTGGTCAAGTGCGGGGCGGTGGCCGGGATGCTCAACTACAACCAGCGCTCGGAGTTGCTCGCCCACAGCATCGGCCTGCTCGACGCCACCGTGGTGGTCTGTGAGGCCGACCTGATCGAGCCGATCCTCGACAGCGGCGCCGAGGTGACCGCAGCCGGCGGGTCAGCGACGACAGAAGGCCTGATCTCCATCGAGAACCTCGCCGCCCGCGCCGAGAGCAAGGCTGCGCCGAATCCGCCGTCGGCCGGTGAGGTCCAGGCCCGCGATCCCGCGTTCTACATCTTCACCTCAGGGACCACCGGACACCCCAAGGCCAGCGTGATGACCCACCAACGGTGGCTGCGGGCCCTGGCGGGGTTCAGCGGATTGGGAGTTCGGTTGCGCGGCAACGACACCATGTACTGCGCGCTGCCGCTGTATCACAACAACGCCCTCACCGTCGCGCTGTCCTCGGTGATCGACGCCGGGGCCACGCTGGCGCTGGGCCGCTCGTTCTCGGTGTCCCGGTTCTGGGACGAGGTGATCGCGATGGACGCGACCGCCTTCATCTACATCGGCGAGCTGTGCCGGTATCTGCTCAACCAGCCGCCCAAGCCCACCGATCGCGCCCACAAGGTCCGGGTGATCGTCGGCAACGGCCTGCGCCCCGACATCTGGGAGGAGTTCACCCGGCGCTTCGGGATCAAGCGCGTGGTGGAGTTCTACGCCGCTAGCGAGGGGAACACCGCCTTCATCAACGTGTTCAACATCCCCAAGTCCACCGGCATCAACCCGCTGCCGCTGGCCTATGTGGAGTACAACCCGGAGACCGGCGATCCGGTGCGCGACGAGAACGGCCGGGTGAACCGGGTGCCCTCCGGACAGCCCGGGCTGCTCATCAGCCCGGTGACCCGGCTGTCGCCGTTCGACGGCTACACCGACAGGGAAGCCAGCGAAAAGAAGTTGGTGCGCAACGCTTTCAAGGACGGCGACGTCTGGTTCAACACCGGTGACGTGATGACCCCGCAGGGCATGGGTCACGCCGCGTTCTCCGACCGGCTCGGCGACACCTTCCGGTGGAAGGGTGAGAACGTGGCCACCACCGACGTGGAGGCGCCGCTGGCCGCCGACCCGAGCGTCGAGGAGTGCACGGTCTTCGGGGTCGAGGTTCCCGACACCGGTGGCCGGGCCGGCATGGCGGCGGTGAAACTCAAGGACGGCTCGGAGTTCGACGGCAAGGCGATCGCCGAGCGGCTCTACACGTCCCTACCGTCCTATTCGGTGCCGCTGTTCATCCGCCTGGTCAAGTCGCTGGAGACGACGACGACGTTCAAGAGCCGCAAGGTCGATCTCCGCAGGGAGGCCTACGGCCCGGAGGTCTCCGACCCGCTGTACGTCCTGCGCGGGCGGGAGGAGGGCTATGTACCGTTCTATGACGAGTACCCGGGTGAGGTGGCAGCCGGGAAGCGTCCAAGGGGCTGAGGTACGAAGCTCCGCCGGAGCGCTGACCCATCGGACCGGGAAGCGTCCAAGGGGCTGAGGTACGAAGCTCCGCCGGAACGCTGACCCATCTCGGGCCGGGAAGCGTCCAAGGGGCTGAGGGGCCTACAGATAGATCAGCTTCGCAAGCGCCACCGTGGTGATCATCGTGAGGATCAGCATGGGTAGACCGACCTTGACGTAGTCGACGAAGCGGTAACCACCCGGCTCCATGACCAACATGTTGGTCGGCGACGACATCGGCGTCACGAATGCCGCCGAACAGGCGATCGCAACCGTCATGCCGAAGGCCTGTGGCGAGACGTGCAGACTCTGTGCCGCCCCGATCGCCACCGGTGCGATCAGTACGGCCGTCGCGACGTTGGAGACGAACAGACACGCCAGGGCCGTGACCGTGAACACGGTCGCCAGCATCAGAATCGGCCCGAGCGAGCCCAGCGTGCGCACCAGTGCTTCTGCCATCATCGGCGTAGCGCCGGTTTTCGTCAGCGCGGTTGCGAGCGGCAGCATCCCGGCGATAACCACCAGCGTTCGCCAGCTGATGACCTGATAGACACCGTCGGCCGGGACGCACCCGGTGACGATCATCGCCAGCGCGGCGATCAGGGCGACGACGACGTTGGGCAGTAGCTGAAAGGCCATGGCCGCCACCATCAGAACGAGAATGGCGACGGCGATCGGTGCGCGACCGGGTGCCTTGAGCCGCTCCTCGTATTCACTGGGAAGGTTGAGCAGGAAGAAGTTCTGCCGATCGTTGCCGAGTCGGTGGATGTCGTGCCAGTTGCCTCCGACGAGGACGGTGTCGCCGAAGTCCAATTTCTGCTCGGCAAGGTTCCGGCTCACCGATCGACCTCGATGCCGGACCGCCAGTGCCGCGACATTGAACGCGTAGGGAAAATCGAGTTCGGCCAGCGAGGAGCCCACGGATTTCGACTCCGGGGCAACCATGACTTCAGCGATTCCGATGTCCTGCAACAACTTCTGGCGATGGCCCGGTGGCATCGGCCCGGCGGCCGAACATGTCAGTGCAGTGGTGACATCCCCAAGGCGGCTGTCGTCGACCAGTGTGAACAAGACATCGCCGGCCTCGATCACCGATTCGGCATCGGCCGGCATGAACCGGCTGCGTTGATGATCTTTGCGATCCAACCCGAGGAGTTCCACGTCGCGTTCGCGCAGTGACTGCCGGACCGCTGCCGCAGACCTGCCGACCAGGCTTGAACCGCCGCGCACCTCAAGACGATGCCAGCGATCCGACAAGCCATATGCCGCAATGAGGTCGGAGGTGCCGGGGGAGTCGTCCCGGCTTTGGTCGGTACGCCTGCGGCTCAGAAGATTCCGGCCGAACAGCAGCATGAACGCGACACCAAAGGCGAGCGCGACCACGCCGAAGGGGGTGAAGCTGAAGAAGCCGAGGAGCGGCTCGACACCGCTGTCGCGCAGCGCGTTCTCGATGATGACGTTCGGCGACGACGCGATGAGCGTCATCATTCCGCTGATCATGACCGCGACGCCGAGCGGCATCAGCAGCCGTTTGCGGTTCAGCCCCGTCGTGGCGGAAATGGACAGGACGACCGGGATGAGCATGGCGACGATGGCCGACGAATTGAGCACCGATCCGATTCCGCCCGCGAAGAGCATGATCAACGTGACTAGTCGCGATTCGCTGTTTCCGCCCAGGCGCACGATGAGATGCCCCAGTGATCGTGTGACGCCGGTGTTCACCAGGCCGGCACTCACCACGAAAACAGCGGCGATCAGGATCACCACCGGGGAGCCGAAGCCGGCAAGCGCCTCGATCGGGGCGAGTACGCCGGTGGTGATCAGGGCTGCCACCACGATGACAGCCACCACGTCGGCCGGCGGCCGGCCCCATGCGAAGAGTGCAATGGCGACTCCCAGCACCCCGAAGACGGTCAACATGTCGTGCGTCATGAAGCAACCTCGCCGGTCGGGTGTGCATCCTTCGGATGGGGTCAAGTGTGGGCGGAGAGGCCCCCTTGGATCGCACCATTTCGCCGAAGTCGGTGAGCCAAGAGTCGGCCAATTACCCTCTGAGGGGTGAGCGCGACGTTCTGCGGCCGTCCGGTGGCCGGTGACCGGGCGCTGATCATGGCGATCGTCAACCGCACGCCCGACTCCTTCTACGACCGCGGCGCCACCTTCAGCGACGACGCGGCCAAGGAGGCGGTGCACCGGGTGGTCGCCGAGGGCGCCGACGTCATCGACATCGGCGGCGTCAAGGCCGGCCCGGGAGCGACCGTCGACGCCGACGAGGAAAGCCGACGCGTGGTGCCGTTCATCGAATGGGTGCGCGCGGCCTACCCCGACCAGTGCATCAGCGTCGACACCTGGCGCGCCTCGGTGGCCAAACAGGCCTGCGCCGCCGGCGCCGACATCATCAACGACACCTGGGCCGGCGCCGACCCGGGGCTGCCCGAGGTGGCCGCCGAATTCGGCGCGGGCCTGGTCTGCTCGCACACCGGCGGCGCCGTGCCGCGGACCCGGCCGTTCCGGGTCAACTACGGCACCGCCGTGACCGGGGTGGTCGACGACGTCATCGCCGAAGTGACCACCGCCGCCGAGCGTGCCGCCGCCGTCGGCGTCCGCCGCGACGGCATCCTGATCGACCCCACGCACGACTTCGGCAAGAACACCTTTCACGGGCTGACGCTGCTGCGCCACGTTCCGGACCTCGTCGCCACCGGCTGGCCGGTTCTGATGGCGCTGAGCAACAAGGATTTCATCGGGGAGACTCTCGGCGTGGGCCTGACCGAACGCCTCGAGGGCACCCTGGCTGCCACCGCACTGGCCGCGGCCGACGGCGCCCGCATGTTCCGGGTGCACGAGGTCGGCCCGACCCGGCGGGTGCTGGAGATGGTGGCCTCGATCAAGGGTGACCGACCGCCGGCGCGCACCGTGCGGGGGCTGGCGTGACCGCCCCGCGCATGGCCGAGGACTGGTTGACCGACAACACCTGGTATCGCCCGCCGTGGACCGTCGCCGAACTTCAGGCCGCCAAGCGGGGCCGCACGGTCTCGGTCGTGCTGCCCGCGCTGAACGAAGCCGCCACCATCGGCGCGGTCATCGACACCATCACCCCGATGGTCGGGGGTCTGGTCGACGAACTCGTCGTCCTGGACTCCGGCTCCACCGACGACACCGAGGCCCGGGCGTCAGGCGCGGGAGCCCGCGTGGTCCACCGCGAGGAGGCTGTGCCCGAGATCCCGCCGCAGCCCGGCAAGGGCGAGGCCCTGTGGCGCTCGCTGGCCGCCACCACCGGCGACGTCGTCGTGTTCATCGACTCCGACCTGATCGACCCCGATCCCATGTTCGTGCCCCGGCTGGTGGGGCCTGTGCTCACCGCCGACGGGATCCACCTGGTGCGGGGGTTCTACCGCAGACCGCTCAAACTGGCCGACGGACAGGACGCCAACGGCGGAGGGCGGGTCACCGAACTCGTCGCCCGCCCGCTGTTGGCGGCGCTACGGCCGGAACTGGGTTGCGTGTTCCAACCGTTGGGCGGGGAGTACGCCGGGACTCGCGAACTGCTCACCTCGGTGCCCTTCGCACCGGGTTACGGCGTGGAGATCGGCATCCTCATCGACACCTACGACCGCTTCGGGCTGGACGCGATCGCGCAGGTGAACCTGGGTGTGCGGACGCATCGCAACCGTCCGCTGCATGAACTCGGCCCGATGAGCCGTCAGATCATCGCGACCCTGCTCACCCGCTGTGGCGTCGAGGACTCCGGTGTGGGCCTCACCCAGTTCTTCCCCGGCGCCGACGGCGACGGCTACATCACTCGCACCTCGACGGTGTCGCTGGCCGACCGCCCGCCGATGAACACCCTGCGCTGAGAATCGGTCTCGTGAGGCAGGATCGATGACGTGTCGCTGATCCTGATGTACCTCGTGGTGCTGATCCTGGTGTCCATCGTGTTGTTCGGCATCGCCAGCTTCCTGTTCGGCCGCGGTGAGACGCTGCCCCCGCTGCCCAGAGCCACCACCGCCACGGTCCTGCCCGCCTCCGGCGTCACCGCCGCCGACGTCGAGGCGGTCAAGTTCACCCAGGTGCTGCGCGGCTACAAGACCAGCGAAGTGGACTGGGTGCTCGACCGGCTGGGCGCCGAACTCGACCAGCTCCACGGCGAACTGGCCGCGGTTCGTGCCGCCGCCGGACGGGCGCGATACGAGACCGATTACCGGGGCGCTCACGCCGTCGCGCCCTCCGACCCCGGTGAGTGATCCCGACGATCGCCCCCGCTGCCCATGGGCGACGGCCGCGAAGGGTGCTGATCTCGCGCTGATGCGCGACTACCACGACACCGAGTGGGGCCGCCCCCTGCGCGGCCAGACCGCGCTGTTCGAGCGGATGACGCTGGAGGCCTTCCAGAGCGGTCTGTCGTGGCTGATCATCCTGCGCAAACGGGAGAACTTCCGGCGCGCCTTCGACGGCTTCGACGTCGAAACCGTGGCCCGCTACACCGAGCATGACCTCGCCCGGTTGATGGCCGATGCCGGCATCGTCCGCAACCGCGCCAAGATCGAGGCCGCCGTCAACAACGCCAGGGTGATCGCGGAGTCCGGCGTCGACCTCTCCGATCTGCTCTGGTCCTTCGCCCCGGCGGCCCGGGCGCGGCCCACCACTCTCGCCGATGTGCCGGCGCAGACGCCCGAATCGGTGGCGATGGCCCGCGATCTGCGGCGGCGCGGCTTTCGTTTTGTCGGCCCTACCACGGCATATGCCTTGATGCAGGCCACCGGGATGGTCGACGACCACGTGCTCGGGTGCTCGGTTCCAGGGGTTTCCACACCACTGTCGTCCATAAGGGACAATGGAAAACACTAGAATCAGGCAAACCCGGCTCAGGCGGGCCTGCTCAGTACCTGGAGGGAGCACTCGATGGCGGCGATGAAGCCCCGGACCGGTGACGGTCCACTGGAAGCAACCAAAGAGGGGCGTGGCATCGTGATGCGGGTACCACTTGAGGGCGGCGGCAGGCTCGTCGTGGAGTTGACCCCGGATGAGGCCGCCGCACTCGGCGACGAACTCAAAGCGGTCACCAGCTAACTGTCAGTCCGTGAAACCCCGCGCTCGTACGCGGGGTTTCATGTCGCCGGTGTCCGTTCAGGACGACACCGTGCGGTAAATCTCCAGCGTCTGCTCGGCGATGCGCGCCCAGGAGAAGTCGTCGATGCAGCGCTTGCGGCCCGCACTGCCGAACCCGTCGGCTTTCGCCGGATCCTCGACGAGGGCGTTGACCGCATCGGCCAGCCCGGCCTCGAACCCGCGCGGATCCTCGGCGTCGTAGTGCACCAGCGTTCCGGTCACCCCGTCGTCGACCACCTCCGGGATCCCGCCCACATCGGACGCGACCACCGCCGTCCCGCACGCCATCGCCTCGAGGTTGACGATGCCCAGCGGCTCGTACACCGACGGGCACACGAAAACCGTTGCCGCGGAAAGAATCTCACGGATCTCGTGCACCGGCAAGAAGTCGCGGACCCAGAACACCCCGCTTCGTTCGGCGGCCAGCGCGTCGACGGCGGACTTGACCTCCGCACCGATCTCCGGAGTGTCGGGCGCCCCCGCGCACAGCACCAGCTGCACATCCGGATGGAACCGGTGGGCCGCCGCGACCAGATGCGGCACCCCCTTCTGTCGGGTGATCCGCCCGACGAAAGCCACGATCGGCCGCGACGGGTCGACGCCCAGCTCCTCGAGCACCGACTCCTCGGGATCCGGTGGCGCCGGGTACCAGACATCGGTGTCGATGCCGTTCTTGACCACATGCACGCGAGCCGGATCCAGCGTCGGGTAGGCCGCCAGCACGTCCTTGCGCATCCCGACGCTCACCGCGATCACCGCATCGGCGCCCAGCACCGCGGTGCGCTCCACCCAGAGCGACACCTGGTAGCCGCCGCCGAGCTGTTCGGCCTTCCACGGCCGCATGGGCTCGAGCGAATGCGCCGTCAGGACGTGCGGGATGCCGTGCAGCAGAGCGGAGAGGTGTCCGGCCATCCCGGTGTACCAGGTGTGCGAATGCACCACGGTCGCACCGGCGGCCGCATTCACCATGCGCAGATCGGTGGACAGCGTCGACAGCGCCGGATTGGCGTCGGCCAGCGCGGGGTCGGGCTGGTGGGCGAACGCGGTCTCCCGCGGCGCCCCCATGCAGTGCACGTCGACCTCACACAGCCGGCGCAGTTGGGCCACGAGTTCCGTGACATGCACTCCTGCACCGCCATAGACCTCGGGCGGGTACTCCCGGGTCATCATCGCCACCCGCATACCGCTGACCGTAATGCACCGGTGCCGCCGTGCGGGACGACCCCGGCAAAGGAATCCGGGCGTCGCGCCGCGGCGAACGCGGTCGACCCGGCGCGTCGAAAGGGATCAATGCCCTAGCCCTTGCCACCTGTGGTGGTTAGGTTTAGTCCCATGAGGGAGTTGCCACACGTCCTTGGCATCGTCCTGGCCGGGGGCGAGGGCAAGCGGCTCTACCCGCTCACCGCGGACCGGGCCAAGCCGGCTGTTCCCTTCGGCGGCGCCTACCGGCTCATCGACTTCGTGCTGTCGAACCTGGTGAACGCCCGTTATCTGCGTATCTGCGTGCTCACGCAATACAAGTCGCATTCACTCGACCGCCACATCTCGCAGAACTGGCGACTGTCCGGTCTGGCGGGGGAGTACATCACCCCGGTTCCGGCGCAGCAGCGACTCGGTCCGCGGTGGTACACCGGTTCGGCCGACGCGATCTACCAGTCGCTGAACCTCATCTACGACGAGGATCCCGACTACATCGTGGTGTTCGGCGCCGACCACGTGTACCGCATGGACCCCGAGCAGATGGTGAAGTTCCACATCGAAAGCGGTGCCGGCGCAACGGTGGCCGGGATCCGGGTGCCGCGCGCCGAGGCCAGTGCGTTCGGCTGCATCGACGCCGACGAGTCCGGCCGTATCCGCGGGTTCGTCGAGAAGCCCGCCGACCCGCCGGCGATTCCGGACAGCCCGGATCAGACATTCGTCTCGATGGGCAATTACATCTTCACCACCAAGGTTCTGATCGACGCGATTAGAGACGACGCCGACGACGACACCTCCGATCACGACATGGGCGGCAACATCATTCCGCGCCTCGTCGAGGACGGGATGGCGGCGGTCTACGACTTCAACGACAACGAGGTGCCCGGCGCGACCGAGCGCGACCACGGGTACTGGCGCGACGTCGGGACGCTGGACGCCTTCTACGACGCCCACATGGACCTGGTCTCGGTCCACCCGGTGTTCAACCTCTACAACAAGCGCTGGCCGATCCGCGGTGAGTCGGAGAACCTCGCCCCGGCCAAGTTCGTGAACGGCGGTTCGGCACAGGAGTCGGTGGTGGGTGCGGGAAGCATCGTCTCGGCGGCCTCGGTCCGTAACTCCGTGCTCTCGAGCAATGTCGTGATCGACGACGGGGCGATCGTCGAGGGCAGCGTACTGATGCCCGGTGTGCGCGTCGGCCGCGGCGCGGTGGTGCGCCGGGCGATCCTGGACAAGAACGTCGTCGTGGGCCCCGGTGAGATGGTCGGGGTGGACCTGGAGAAGGACCGCGAACGCTTCGCGATCAGCGGCGGCGGCGTGGTCGCCGTCGGCAAGGGTGTGTGGATCTAACCGCGAGCAGACCCAAGAGACCCAAAATCCGCGGCGTGTCGGGGTCTTTCGCGTCTGCTCACCGGGAAGTAGTGATTGCCCTCCAGTCGCACGGTCTCCGGCGCTTCGGCCAGAACGGCGCCGTTCCACACTGCGCGTATCACCGGAGGTCACCTCTCGCGGCCGGTTGCCGGCGTCGCCGTCGTCGTCGAAGCAGCCACACCGCCGCCCAGATCAGTGCGATGAGCACCACGACGACCAGAGCCGGGATCAGGATCGCGATGAAGGTCAGTCCCGCACTGGTGAAGTCCTCGATGGTGCTCAACACCGGAGCGGCCACCCCGGCGGTAGCGACGTTGGCGGCGGGTCGCACCGCGGACTTCGTCAGATGCACCACCAGTGCGGTCACCACACCGATGGCCACCGGAACCCACTGGCCGGTGCGGGCGAAATCGGCGGGATCGGTTACCGCCGCCGTCTGAGCGGCCGTGCCGGACCCGAACACGATGCCGCCGGAGGTGGGTCGGACGAAGGTCTGCACCGTGTCGTTGACCGAGTCCAGGGCCGGGATCTTGTCGGCGACGATCTCGACCAGCAGCAGGATCGCGACGATGCCGATCACCCACCCGTTGGACAGCCAGGACCATCCTGCCGGCAGGTGCACCAGGTTGGTGTAACGGTCCAAGAGGCCCATCGACAGCAGTGGGATGTAGGCGTTCAGTCCTGCCGCACTGGCAAGACCGAAGCCGGTCATCAACTCCACGTGGGCCTCCCTCGGACGACGGTCGCGTTCAAGCATGACGTGCGGGGATGGGATTGTGGTGGAACCCGCCGGGATTGATGCGGCACGGCGACCCACAGCACGGACAAAGCCACCGCCGAGATCCGTGATGTCGCTTTCCCGCTAGTCGTCGCAGGGGGCGGATGGAATGGTTGAGGCGTGCACGACGACTTCGACCGCTGCTACCGGGCGGTGCAGTCCCGGGACGCCCGGTTCGACGGCTGGTTCGTGACGGCGGTTCGGACCACCGGCATCTACTGCCGGCCGAGTTGCCCCGTCCGACTGCCATTGGCTCGGAATGTGCGTTTCTTTCCGACGGCGGCCGCTGCCCAGCACGCTGGGTTCCGGGCGTGCAAACGGTGTCTGCCCGATGCGTCGCCGGGCTCCCCGCTGTGGAACGTCCGGGGCGACATCGTGGCTCGCGCGATGCGGTTGATCGGCGACGGCACGGTGGATCGCGAGGGGGTCGGGGGCCTGGCCGGGCGGCTCGGATACACCACCCGCCAGGTGCAGCGACTGCTGCAGGTTGAGGTCGGAGCCGGTCCGCTGGCTCTTGCCCGGGCACAGCGAGTGCAGACGGCCCGGATTCTCATCGAGACCACCGCCATGCCGCTGAGCGACGTGGCCTTCGCGGCAGGCTTCTCCAGCATTCGCCAGTTCAACGAAACGCTGCAGACGGCCTGCGGCAGCACGCCGACATTGTTGCGCCGCGGTGCCCTTCGCCGCGGCAACCGTTCCGGGAACCTGCCCGCCGGCCAGACCGTGTCCCTCCGGCTGGCGGTGCGCGAGCCGTTCGCCTACGAGGGGGTCTTCGGCCACCTCGCTGCCGGCGCCGTGCCGGGATGCGAGGAGGTCCGCGACGGGGCCTACCGCCGCACACTGCACCTGCCGTTCGGACCCGGGATCGTCGGTCTCAGTCCGCGCCGCGACCATGTTGTGTGCACCCTGGCCCTGCAGGACCTCCGCGATCTGTCCGCGGCCATCGGGCGGTGCCGGCGGCTGCTGGATCTCGATGCCGACCCGGAGGCTGTGATCGAGGCGCTTGGCGCCGATGAGGCTCTGCGGCCCGTCGTCGCAGAGGCCCCTGGCCAACGCATTCCCGGCACCGTGGACCCCCACGAGTTGGCGCTGCGGGCGGTGCTGGGCCAGCAGGTGTCCACGGCGGCTGCCCGCACGCACACCCGCAGGCTCGTCGAGGCCTACGGCACCGAGATCACGGATCCGGTCGGCGGACTGACACACTTGTTTCCGACCGTCGAACAGCTGGCGGATATCGATCCGGTCCATCTGGCGGTGCCGCAGGCGCGGCGAACCTCGTTACGGGCCATGGCGGCTGCTCTGGCAGACGGGGGTGTGTGCCTGGATGCGGGCGCGGATTGGCAGCAGGCCCGCCAACAACTGATGGCCTTGCCGGGAGTCGGGCGGTGGACGACGGAGATCGTCGCCATGCGGGGACTCGGCGATCCCGACGCCTTCCCGGTTCGCGATCTGGGCGTGGTGAATGCCGCCAAGAAATGGGGCCTGCCCGCGATGGCCCCCGGTCTGCTCGCCCGCGCTCAAGGGTGGCGGCCGTGGCGTTCCTATGTGACCCAACACCTCTGGGCCACTTTGGATCACCCGGTCAATCAATGGCCGCCGAAGGAGAAGGCGTCATGACGACGGCAACGCAGAGTGTGACCTACCGCGTGGTCGACAGCCCGGTTGGTGAACTGACGTTGGCCGGCATCGGCTCAACGCTGACTCGGCTGGTGATCGTTGGGCAGCGTCATCAGCCCGATCGAACCCACTGGCACGCCGACGAAGACGCCTTTGGCGACGCTGTGGCCCAACTCAGGGCTTACTTCGACGGTGAGCTGACTCGCTTCGACGTCGAGATGCGCTTAGCCGGAACCGATTTCCAACAACAGGTCTGGGACGCGGTGGAGTCGATTCCCTATGGCCAGACGCGCTCCTACGCCCAGATCGCCGAGCAGCTCGGTTCCCCCGGCGCACGCCGGGCCGTCGGAGTCGCCGTGGGCCGCAACCCCATTCCGATCATCGTGGGCTGCCACCGGGTGATCGGTTCCGGCGGTGACCTCACCGGATACGTCGGCGGTATCGACTGCAAGAAGGCACTGCTTGCCCGCGAGGTCGGCGACGACCGCTGGTGACGTCAGTGGTTCAGTCCCGCGCCGCGATCAGAATGCCGTCCCCCAGGGGGACCAGGACGGGGGTGAACCGTTCGTCCTCGGCGATCAGCCGGGCGGCCTCGCGCACCGCGGTGACTTCGGAGTCGTGGGCGGCCGGGTCGCCGGCCCGGCCGTCGAGGGCGGCATGGTGCACGACGATCACTCCGCCCGGGCGCAGCAGCCGGATGCCCTCGACGACGTAATCCGGCTGGTCGGCGGCAGCGGCGTCGATGAACACCAGGTCATAGGACTCGTCGGCCAGGCGGGTCAGCACTTCCTGGGCCCGGCCGCCGATCAGCCGGGTCCGCCCCGGGCCGATTCCGGCCTCGGTGAACGCCTGCTTGGCCAGCCGCTGATGCTCCGGCTCGATATCGATGGTGGTCAGGACCCCGTCCTCGCGCATGCCCGAGAGCAGCCACAAGCCGCTGACGCCCGCCCCGGTGCCCACCTCCACGACGGCGCGCCCCCCGGACAGCCGGGTCAGCAGGCTCAGCAGCGCGCCGACGGCCGGTGTCACCGCCCCGGCTCCGGCGTCCACGGCCCGCTCGCGGGCGGCGGTGACGATGGCGTCCTCGGAGATCGACCCCTCGGCGTGCCCGAGGATCCGGTCGGCCCGGCTCGGTGCCGCTTCCTCGCTGGTGGACATGCTCTGCAGCGTAGATCACCTGCGCCGTTGCGCGGGTAGCCGCGCCACGGCGAAGCCTCGTGCGGGCCGTGGGTCGGCGACATTCCGGTGAGCTTATCTAAGGAAATTGCTCAGAAATGACCGAATGGTGACGTAATGCGAGGTAATGGCAATTTGATGCACCCCTCTCAGTTAACCTTTAGTTTGCTCACAGCGCACACACAACGCGATGCGGAAAGCTCACGCGCATGAAGAGCCTTACCGGCTGGACGGGGAATACCCCACACGACGGTCATGTTGTGACCGTTGACGCGCCGGAAACGGCGCACCGATGCCAGGAGGATCCGACGAACACAACTCTGACGGCCCCGCTCACCATGTCGCATGTTGGGCCGGTCGGCGACGCCGACTGGATTGAGCCGTCCGATGACCTGCAGGGCACTGCGGTGTTCGATGCGACCGGAGACCGGACGGCCATGCCGTCCTGGGATGAATTGGTGCGCCAGCACGCCGACCGGGTGTACCGCCTGGCCTACCGGCTGTCGGGCAACCAGCACGACGCCGAGGACCTCACCCAGGAGACCTTCATCCGGGTGTTCCGTTCGCTGCAGAATTATCAGCCGGGGACCTTCGAAGGCTGGTTGCATCGCATCACCACCAACCTCTTCCTCGACATGGTCCGCCGCCGCGGGCGCATCCGGACGGATGCGCTGCCCGAGGACTACGACCGGGTGCCGTCGGATCAGCCCAACCCGGAGCAGATCTACCACGACACCCACCTGGGGGCTGACCTGCAGGCCGCCCTCGATTCGCTGCCGGCGGAGTTCCGCGCCGCGGTGGTGCTGTGCGACATCGAAGGCCTGTCCTACGAGGAGATCGGGGCCACGCTCGGCGTCAAGCTCGGAACCGTCCGCAGCCGGATCCACCGGGGCCGGCAGGCCCTGCGGGATTTCCTCGCCGCCCCTGGTCGCATGCAGGCGGAGTCGGCCTGACGCAGCGCGTCGGTCTGTTGTGGCATGTCATCTCGTCCTCTTCGCGCTAGATTCGTGATGAGCGCTGTGCGCAGCAGAATCGAGCCCGGCTGTAGGCCTCGAATCGGGGTGCTGCGGAGCGGGAGAGGAGCTCCGGCGGTGGTGGATCCGGGCGAGGTTTTCCGCCGTGCGCTGTCCTGGCTGCCGTCGAACTTCGTCTCGGTCGACGAGGCCGCATTGAACGCTCCCCGGCAGTTCAGCTCAACCGACCACTTGTCCACCGAGGCCATCGCCGCGTACGTCGACGGCGAACTGCCGATGAAGGCCCACCTCAGGGCCGGCGGCCACCTGTCGGTGTGTCAGCAGTGCGCCGCTGAAGTGGAGGCCCAGGGTCAGGCCCGCGCGGCGCTGCGCGAGTGTCGACCGGTGACCATGCCGACCACGTTGATGGGGCTGTTATCCCAGATCCCGCAGTCGACCCCGGAGGAACCGACCCCGGGGCCGGAGGACGACCAGCCCGGCGGCGGCACGCCTCGGGGTCGGCGCAAGCGCCGGTAGGGTGAACACCGATACGAGCACGGCCCGTGGCCTGCTGCTGAGCGTGGATAGAGGTTGATTTGAGCTCCGACGAGGACAAGGGCGGCGCGCCGCGCCTCGCTCCCCGGCCTGTTTCCCGGCCGCCGGTGGACTCCGGCGCCGCCCGCACGTTCGGGCGGCCCAACGGTGTAGAGGGATCGTTCGTCGCCGACGACGTGCGCACGTCCCGATTCCGGCGCGCCGACGATTTCAACCCGAGGGCCAAATCCGCCGACCCCGTTCTGCAGGAGGCGTTCGGCCGTCCCCATCCCGGCGGCGATTCGCTGCAGCGCCACCCCGCCGACGCCGGCGCGCTGGAGACCGATGCCGACGACTCCGAACTTCTCGATGACCCGTGGCGTGATCCGGCCGCCGGCGTCGCGCTGGGCACCCCCGCGCTTCCGGCGCCGGCCACCACCGTCCAGGGTCCGCCCCCGGGCAAACTCGGCCTGCGCGAGGTCCTCTTCGGCGGTCGGGTTTCCTACCAGGCGCTGGCGATTCTGGCCCTGACGGCCCTTTTGATCGGGGTGGTCGGGGGTTGGGTGGGACGCAAGACCGCCGAGGTGGTCGAGGCGTTCACCACCTCCAAGGTGACGCTGTCCACCTCCGACCCCGGCGACATCCCGCCCGGCCGGTTCTCGAAAGTGGCTGCCGCCGTTGCGGATTCGGTCGTCACCATTGAAGCCAAGAGTGACGACGAGGGATCGCAGGGATCCGGCGTCGTGGTCGACGGCCGCGGGTACATCGTCACCAACAACCACGTGGTCTCCGAGGCGGCCGCGACACCCGGCAAGTTCAAGCTGACCGTCGTTTTCAACGACGGCAAGGAGGTGCCGGCCAACCTCGTCGGCCGCGACCCCAAGACAGACCTGGCGGTGCTCAAGGTCGACAACGTCGACAATCTCACGGTGGCCCGGCTCGGTGACTCCAGCAAGCTGACGGTAGGCGAGGAGGTCGTTGCGGTCGGTGCTCCGCTCGGTCTGCGCAGTACGGTCACCCACGGCATCATCAGCGCGCTGAACCGCCCGGTTCCGCTGTCCGGTGAGGGATCCGACACCGACACCGTCATCGACGGCGTGCAGACCGACGCCTCGATCAACCATGGCAACTCCGGTGGTCCGCTGATCAACATGGAATCCGAAGTCATCGGCATCAACACCGCCGGAAAGTCGTTGTCCGACAGCGCAAGCGGCCTGGGCTTCGCCATCCCCGTCAACGAGGTCAAGGCCACCGTCGAGGCGCTGATCAAGGACGGCAAGGTTTCCCACCCGACGCTGGGCCTCACCGCCCGCTCGGTCAGTAACGACCTGGCCTCCGGTGCGCAGATCGCCAACGTCACCGCGGGCGGCCCCGCCGACAAGGCCGGTATCAAGGAGAACGACGTCGTCGTGAAGGTGGGCGACCGCACCGTCGCCGACGCCGACGAGTTCGTCGTCGCGGTGCGCCAGCTCCCGATCGGGCAGGATTCGCCGATCGAGGTCATGCGCGACGGCCGCAAGGTCACCCTGATGGTGAACCCGACGCCGGACAAGCCGAGCACCTAGGCCCATGTTCGCCAACGTCGGGTGGGGCGAGATGCTCCTGCTTGTCGTGGTGGGGCTGGTGGTGCTCGGACCGGAGCGGCTGCCCGGTGCCATCGCATGGACGGCGAACGCCGTCAAGCAGGCCCGCGACTACCTCACCGGCGCGACCCGCGAACTGCGCGAGGAGTTGGGGCCGGAGTTCGACGATCTGCGTCAGCCCCTCAGTGAGATCCAGAAGCTGCGGGGGATGACGCCGCGGGCGGCGATCACCAAACACCTTCTCGACGGCGATGATTCGTGGCTGACCGGTGAGTTCGACAGTCCATCCGACGGCGCCGTCAAGCCCAGGAGTGCGCCGCCGCCTTCGGCGGAGGGGCCGACCGGCGGACCGGCGCCGTTCGACACCGACGCGACGTAACGCGGCTTTTCAGCGGCCCGCCGGGTCCAGTCCCAGCGACATCCCGGCCAGGCCGCGGCGGCGCGAGGCGAGCTTGTCGGCGATCGAACGCAACTCCCGGCCGGCCGGCGAGTCGGGCGCCGACAACACCAGTGGCACCCCGGAGTCCCCGGCGGTCACCAGCGCAGGATCCAGTGGAACCTGGCCCAGCAGAGGGACATCCGCACCGACCACCCTGCTCAGGCTGTCGGCGACCTGGCGTCCGCCGCCCTCTCCGAAGATCTGCATGGTCGACCCGTCGGGCATCAGCAGCCTGGACATGTTCTCGACAACGCCGACAACCCGCTGGCGGGTCTGCAGGGCGATCGCGCCGGCCCGTTCGGCGACCTCGGCCGCCGCGTGCTGCGGGGTGGTGACCACCACGATCTCCGCGCCGGGCAGCAACTGGGCCACCGAGATGGCCACATCACCGGTGCCCGGTGGCAGGTCGAGCAGCAGCACGTCGAGGTCACCCCAGTACACATCGGCGAGAAACTGCTGCAGGGCGCGGTGCAGCATCGGGCCGCGCCAGACCACGGGGGTGTTGCCCTGGGTGAACTGAGCGATCGAGATCACCTTGACGTCATGGGCGACCGGCGGCAGGATCATCGACTCCACCTGGGTGGGCCGGTCGGTGGTCCCCATCATGCGCGGTACGGAGTGTCCGTAGATGTCGGCGTCGAGCAGGCCGACCGACAACCCGCGGGCGGCTAGCGCCGCGGCGAGATTGACTGTGACGCTTGACTTTCCGACGCCGCCCTTGCCAGATGCCACCGCGTAGACCCGGGTCAGCGAGCCGGGCTGGGCGAACGGGATCACCGGCTCGCCGGCATCGCCGCGCAGCTGCTTGCGCAGTTCGGTGCGCTGCTCGTCACTCATCACGTCCAACTCCACGGTGACCGCCCCGGTGCCCGGGACGTCGGCCACCGCGGCGGTGACGCGCTCGGTGATCTCGGTCTTCTTCGGACATGCCGAGGTGGTCAGGTAGACGCCGACGTGGGTGGCGCCGCCCGCTGACACCGTGACGCTCTTGACCATGTTGAGTTCGGTGATCGGCCTGCGCAGTTCGGGGTCGATCACCTTGGCCAGCGCGGCGCGGACGGCTTTTTCAAGCTCGGCGTTGTTCTCGGACATCGAGAAGTCAGCGTAGTGGCCGCGCCGATCCGCGGGTGATGCCGGGGGAGGGGCTTACGCCGGGCCGGGCAGTGCGCCGGTCGCCGGGAGGACCGGACCCGGTGCAGGCGCGGGTCCGGGGACCGGACCGGGGGCGGGTGGTGGCGGCGCCATCCACGGCAGGGGTGCCGGCGGGGCGGCCGGAGCCTCCGCCGCCGCGGGCGGCGGCATTCCGGGTACGCCCGCAGCATCGGGTGCCGGGGGCATGCCGGGCAGCGGCCCAGCGACAGCAGGCATACCGGGCAGCGGACCGGGAACATCGGCCGGAGCGGGGCCGGGCAGCGGCGCAGCGCCGGGAAGCGGACCGGTTCCGGCCGGGCCGACGCCGGGGAGCGGACCCTCGGGCGCCATCCACGGCGGCGGCGTCATCGGCTGCATCCACGGCGGCAGGTCCGGGTTCGGTGCCTGCGACGGCGCCAGCTGTGAGGCCATGCAGATCACCTCGCACCCATGCGCCGGTCCCAGGCCTTCGACGGCCGGGCCGGGCAGCGGGCCGGGCAGCATCTGGCCGGCCGTCTGGCTGTTGCCCATGTTGAGCGCAAGCTGTGCCAGCGGGTCGCCGTTGGGCAGACCGGTCATGCCCGGGCCGAGGCCCTCGGGACGCTCGAGGTGCGAATCACCGAGGGCCGGAGCGGGGCCGACGATCGGCGGAAGATCCACGGGCGCGACACCGGTGGCGTAGGAGGCCGCCCAGCCCAGCACGTTCTGCGCGTAGGCCATCGAGTTGTTGTAGCGCAGGATCGCGGTGAGCACCTGGGCCTGGTTACGGAGGTTCAGACCGCCGCTACACAGATAGCGGGCGGTGCCCAGGGCGGCGTCGAAGATGTTCTGCGGGTCGGCTTTGCCGTCGCCGTCGCCGTCGGAGGCGAAGCGGGACCAGGTGCCCGGCAGGAACTGCATGGGACCCATCGCCCGGGCGTAGACCGGACGGCCGCCGGCGTTGCCCTGCACGATGATCTCGTTGCCCGGGAGGCTGCCGTCGAGCGTCGGGCCGTAGATGGGCCGCGCGGCGGTGCCGCTGGCGTCGGTGGCGCCGCCGTTGGCGTGGGAGGACTCGATGCGGCCGATCCCGGCCAACAGGTTCCAGCTCACCCCGCAGCCCGGCGCGGCGACCGCCATGGTCTGTTCGGCCTTGCGGTAGGCGGCCAGGGCGACGGCCGGGATCCGCATCCCGCCCGCCGAACTGATCACGGCCGCCGGCGGTGGAGGGGAAAGCGTGTTCGCGGCGAAGCGGAAGTCGGCGGGCGGCTTGGCCATCGGCACCACCGTCACGCCCTTGGTGTCCACAGGCGCGGGCAGGATGGCGGCCAGCTGCAGCTCGTCTTCAGCAGGAGCGACCGGCTTGGCGACCCGGGCGGGTGTTGCCGCGACGGCGCCGGCAAGCACGACCGGCGTCAGCACCGCGATGCCAAACACGGGAGTCCGCAGCGCGCGGCCAACCCGGTTCCCTAACCCCACCTGCCCCGTCCTCACCAGCTACCGGTCCACTGTGTTGTGAACCAAGTCACCATACATAAGTGCCGAGGGCGGCGAAACGCATCGGCGGACTTCTTATTCACCGCTGATTTTCTTCACGCGCCGTTCGGCGGTGTCCTTCTTACCGGATTTGCCCGGCTTGCGGTCAGCCGGCTGCAGGGTGTCGAGGAGTTCGCGGACCTCCTCCAGTTCCCTGCGCAGGTAGTCGCGGGTGGCCACCTCGCCGATCGCCAGCCGCAGCGCGGCCAGTTCGCGGGCCAGGAACTCGGTGTCGGCCTTCGTCTGCTGGGCGCGTCTGCGGTCCTCCTCGAGAGCCACCTTGTCCCGGTTCTCCTGCCGGTTCTGGGCCAGCAGGATCAGCGGGGCCGCATAGGCGGCCTGGGTGGAGAAGGCCAGGTTGAGCAGGATGAACGGGTAGGGGTCCCAGCGCAGCTTCACCGCGAACAGGTTCAGGCAGATCCACACGATGACGATGACGGTCTGCCAAAGCAGGTAGCGGCCGGTCCCCAGGAAACGGGCGATCGATTCGCTGACCCGCCCGACCATCTCGGGGTCGAAGTTGAACCCCGGCCGGCGCGAGGTCAGCGGGGTGTCCAGACGCTGGCGCGGATCGCTCACGTCGGATCACCTCCGCTCCCGACGCCGGACTCCTCGAAGCTCTCGCGCCAGTCGGCCGGCAGCAGGTGGTCGAGGACGTCGTCGACGGTGACCGCACCCAGCAGGTGACCCTCGTCGTCGACCACCGGGCCGCACACCAGGTTGTAGGCGGCGAAATAACGCGTCACCGCCCCCAGGGCGGTGTCCGGGTTGAGGCTGGGCAGGTCGTTGTCGACGATTCCGCTGACCAGGTTGGCCGGCGGCTCGCGGAGCAGCGCCTGCAGGTGCACGCATCCCAGGTAGCGCCCGGTCGGGGTGGCCGTCGGCGGGCGAACCACGAACACCAGCGAAGCCAGGGCCGGCGTCAGGTCGGGGTCACGCACCCGCGCCAGCGCCTCGGCGACCGTGGTGTCCGGCGCCAGCACCACCGGGTCGGAGGTCATCAGGCCGCCGGCGGTGTCGGGGGAGTGGCTCAGCAGCCGTCGCACCGACTCGGAGTCCTCGGGATCCATTCGCCGCAGCAGCGCCTCTGCCTCGGTCGGGTTCATCACGCCGAGCAGGTCGGCCGCGTCGTCGGGGTCCATGGCCTCGAGCACGTCGGCGGCGCGCTCGGTGTCCAGGCCGCGCAGCAGTTCGGTCTGGTCGTCCTCGGAGAGCTCCTGGAGGATGTCGGCCAGCCGTTCGTCGTCGAGGGCCTTGATCACCTCGAAGCGCCGTTTGGCCGGCAGGTCGCGAAGCGCGTCGGCCACCTCGATGGGCCGCTGTCCCTCGAACTGGTGCAGCAGCTGGGCCACACCCTGTCCGGGCATCGCCAGACCGGATGGCGTCAGGCCGGTGACGTTCTGCCAATCCACCACCACCACGGTGCTGCGCCGGCCGAGACGGCGGTGCGTGCGCACCGCCACCCGGGTGATGATCCAGTCGCGGGTCCGGGTCTGCTCCATCCCGAGATCCACCACGAACACCTCGGCGCCGGCGAGGTCGGCCTGCTCGGGGTCGTTGACCCGCACCTGGGTGTCGAGAACCTGGCCCAGCACCAGCACCTCGCCGGGCCGCTGAACGAACCGGCGCAGGGAGACGTTGCCGGTGGTGAGGGTGACCGCATTGGGCTCGATGGCGGTGACGCGCAGGATCGGTACGAAAATCCTTTTGCGGGTGAGTAATTCGACGACCAGGCCGAGCACCCGCGGTTGTTGGCGGACGATGCTGATGCTGATCACGACATCGCGCACCCGGCCCAGGGATTCGCCGTCGGGGCCCAGCACGACCATCCCCGCCAGCCGCGCCGCATATACCCTGTTCACCGACGCCATGACTACAAAGGGTAGGAGTCTGCGGGTGGAGAACGCCGATCGACCCGCCTATCGGCCGCGCAGAACGTGCTTATCGGTTCCCGGCAGTAATCCGCGGATGATCGAGAAGGCCAAAGGTTTGCCCGCCGACGAGGTCTTCCTGGACCTTGAGGACGCCGTGGCCCCCGGCGCCAAGGCGGCAGCCCGTACCGCGGTGGCCGCGGCGCTGGCAGGCCCGGGCTGGGGCGGCCAGTTGCGCGGCGTCCGGGTCAACGACTGGACGACCCCGTGGACCTACGCCGACGTAATCGACGTGGTGTCGGCCGCCGGCGCCCATGTGGATGTCGTCGTGCTGCCCAAGGTCACCGACGCCGGTCACGTGCGCGCACTGGATCTGCTACTGACCCAGTTGGAGCGGGTGCACGGACTTCCGTTGGGCCGCATCGGGATTGACGCACAGATCGAGGACGCCCGGGGACTGCGCAACATCGACGCGATCGCCGCCGCTCCCCGGGTCCAGGCGCTGGTGCTCGGGCCCGCCGATCTGATGGCGAACCTCAACATGCGCACCCTGGTCGTCGGGGAGCAACCCGAGGGCTACGACGTCGGCGACGCCTACCACCACGTGCTGATGACCATACTCATCGCCGCCCGTGCCCACGGGGTGGCCGCCGTGGACGGCCCGTACCTGAAAGTGCGTGATGTCGAGGCGTTCCGCCGGGTGGCAGGGCGTTCGGCAGCGCTGGGCTACGACGGCAAGTGGGTGCTGCACCCGGACCAGATCGCGGCCGGCAACGAGATCTTCAGTCCGCGCCAGGACGAGTACGACCACGCCGAGTTGATCCTGGAGGCCTACGACTGGCATACCTCGGCGGCCGGCGGCGCCCGGGGCGCGGTGATGCTGGGTGACGAGATGATCGACGAGGCGAGCCGGAAGATGGCTCTGGTGGTGGCGGCCAAGGGCCGCGCCGCCGGGATGACGCGCACCGGTCCCGGATTCGTGCCGGCTCGCCGCCCGGGCTAACTGCTCAGGGCGTACGCCAGCATCACCAGGTAGATCAGCAGGCCGATCACCCCGGCCGCGGTACCCGCCACCGCGAGGGCGTATCCCTTCTCCCCGGTTCGCTTGATCTGGCCCATCGCGATGACGCCGGTGATGATCCCGGCCAGTGAACCGATGAAACACAGCAGTCCGCTGATGGAGCTGACGAGCGAGACGATCGCCAGCACGTTGGTGGCCGGCGTCACCGGGTAGCCGGGATAACCGTGGCCGCCCGGTTGGGGACCGCCGTACGGCGGCGGATAGCCCGGCGACGCGGGGTACGGCGGCGGGGGAGGGTAGGGGAATCCGGGACCCGGAACTCCGGGAGCCGGGTAGGGCGGCGGGGGCGCCGCGGGTGGCCAGCCCCCGTAGGCGGGGTCCGGACTGCCGTATGCCGGCGGCGGATGACCCTCGTAATCCGGCCTTTCGCCGGAGTCGCCGCTGGCGGCTGTCATGCTGTTCAACCTAGCCTATGCAGGAGGGCCCACCAGGGGCTCGAGAACCGATCGCCAAAGGAGACCAACACCCATGACCAGTCCCTTTCCGCCAGCGCAGAACCCGGGCGGGGTTCCCGGCGGCGCGCCGGGCTCGTCGCGCCGTGGTCCCCTGAGCCTGCCCACCCCGCCCAAAGGCTGGCCGGTGGGTTCCTATCCCACCTATGCCGAGGCCCAGAAGGCCGTCGACTACCTCTCCGACAACCAGTTCCCGGTCCAGCAGGTCACCATCGTCGGCGTCGACCTCATGCAGGTCGAGCGGGTCACCGGCCGGCTGACCTGGGGTAAGGTACTGTTCACCGGCGTGGCCAGCGGCGCCTGGCTGGGCGTCTTCATCGGCCTGCTGCTCGGCATGTTCACCGGAAACATCGGCGCGGCCCTCATCGCCGCGATCCCGGCCGGTGTCATGTTCGGTCTGATCACGTCGGCTATCCCGTACTGGATGACCAAGGGCACAAGGGATTTCAGCTCCACGATGCAGCTGGTCGCCGGACGCTACGACGTGCTGTGCGATCCCCAGGGCGCCGAGCAGGCGCGGGACATGCTGGCCCGCTTGACGCTCTAGCTGTTTGCCCGGTCGTACAGTAGGCCCGGCTTCACTCACCGAAAGGCGAATGTCGTGACCATCGTTGGCGTGCGCACCCGCCGGGCAGCCGCGGTCGGCGTGGTCGTGCTGAGCGTCGTCGCCGCGACGTCGTCCTGCGGTTCGGGCGGCGGCGGCACGGTGGTCAGTCTGTACACACCGGCCAGCGAGACCGGAACCTTCACCGCCGTGGCCAAGCGCTGCAACGACGAGTTGGGCGGGAAGTTCCGCATCCAGCAGTTCAGCCTTCCCAAGGGCGCCGACGACCAGCGACTGCAGCTGGCCCGCCGGATCACCGGCAACGACCACTCCCTGGACATCATGGCGATGGACGTGGTGTGGACGGCGGAGTTCGCCGAGGCCGGCTGGGCGCTCCCGCTGTCCGACGACCCAGCCGGCCAGGCTGAGGCCGACGCCGCCAACGACACCCTGCCCGGCCCCCTGGAGACGGCGAAGTGGAAGGGCAAGCTCTTCGCCGCGCCGGTCACCACCAACACCCAGATGCTCTGGTACCGGCCGGATCTCGTGGCGCCGCCGCCGGCCACCTGGGATGCGATGGTGGCCGAGGCCACGCGTCTGCATGCCGAGGGCAAGCCGAGCTGGATCGCCGTGCAGGCCAAGCAGTACGAGGGCCTGGTGGTGTGGTTCAACACCCTGCTGCAGAGCGCGGGCGGCCAGGTGGTGTCCGATGACGGCAAGACCGTCACCCTGGTCGACACGCCGGAGCACCGCGCCGCCACCGTCAAGGCCCTGCAGATCATCAAGGCGGTGGCCACCGCGCCCGGCGCCGACCCGTCGGTCACCCAGACCGACGAGGGCACTGCCCGGCTGGCGCTCGAGCAGGGCAAGGCCGCGCTGGAAGTCAACTGGCCCTTCGTGTTTGCCTCCATGCTGGAGAACGCCACCAAAGGCGGGGTGCCGTTCCTGCCGCTGAACGAGAAGCCCGAACTTTCCGGGGCCATCAACGACGCCGGAACCTTCTCGCCCACTGACGAGCAGTTCCAGGTCGCATTCGACGCCAGCAAGGAGGTGTTCGCCTTCGCTCCGTATCCGGGTGTGATCCCCGGCCAGTCGGCGCGGGTGACGCTCGGTGGGCTCAACCTCGCCGTGGCGTCCACCACCCGCCACCCGGCCGAGGCCTTCGAAGCGGTGCGCTGCATCCGCAACGAGGGCAACCAGCGCTACACCTCGATCGAGGGCGGTCTTCCGGCGGTCCGCGCATCGCTGTACTCCGACCCGGACTTCCAAAAGAAGTACCCGCAGTACGCGATCATCCGCGATCAGCTCACCAACGCCGCGGTGCGCCCGACCACACCGAACTATCAGGCGGTGTCCACGCGCATCTCGGCCACCCTGGCGCCGATCACCCAGATCGATCCGGAGAAGACGGCCGACGAACTCGCCGACCAGGTCCAGAAGGCCATCGACGGCAAGGGGCTGATCCCGTGACGGTGACCACCCCCGTGCGCCCGGTCCGCACTGATGACCGCGCCTCCCAGCGGCGCCTGGCCTACTGGCTGATCGCGCCGGCCGCCTTCCTCATGCTGGCGGTCACCGCCTACCCGATCGTGTACGCGTTCTGGCTCAGCCTGCATCGCTACAACCTGGCCAGCCCGAACGACACCAAGTTCATCGGGTTCGCCAACTACCAGACAATCCTGTCCGACAAGTATTGGTGGACAGCCTTTTTCGTCACCCTGATCATCACCGTGATCTCGGTGGCCATCGAGTTCGTCCTCGGTCTGGCGCTGGCGCTGGTGATGCACCGCACCATCTTCGGCAAGGGACTGGTGCGTACCGCCATCCTCATTCCCTACGGCATCGTGACCGTGGCCGCTTCCTACAGCTGGTACTACGCCTGGACGCCCGGAACCGGCTACCTGGCCAACCTCCTGCCCGAGGGCACCGCCCCTCTGACGCAACAGATTCCGTCGCTGGCGGTCATCATCCTCGCCGAGGTCTGGAAGACCACGCCGTTCATGGCGCTGCTGCTTTTGGCCGGCCTGGCACTGGTTCCGGAGGATCTGCTCAAGGCGGCGGAGGTGGACGGCGCCACCGCCTGGACCCGGCTGACCCGGGTCGTGATCCCGTTGATCAAGCCCGCCATCCTGGTGGCGCTGCTTTTCCGCACGCTCGACGCGTTCCGGATCTTCGACAACATCTACGTGCTCACCGGCGGCTCCAACGACACCGCGTCGGTGTCGATCCTGGGCTACGACAACCTGTTCAAGGCGTTCAACATCGGTCTCGGGTCGGCCATCAGCGTGCTGGTGTTCGTCACGGTCGCGATCATCGCCTTCGTCTACATCAAGCTGTTCGGAGCCTCGGCCCCGGGTGCTGACAACGAGGTGCGCTGAGATGGCTCAACAGGTCAACTCCCGCCGCGCCGGCTTCTGGGCCGTCATCAACATCCTGGTGGTGCTGTACGCGCTGTTCCCGGTGCTGTGGATTCTGAGCCTCTCACTCAAGCCGACCCAGGAGGTCAAGGACGGCAAGCTGATTCCGTCCCAGATCACCTTCGACAACTACAAGGGCATCTTCACCGGCGACGTATTCACCTCGGCGCTCATCAACTCCATCGGCATCGCTCTGATCACCACGCTGATCGCCGTGGTGGTCGGCGGCATGGCCGCCTACGCGGTGGCCCGGCTCGACTTCCCGGGCAAACGTCTGCTTATCGGCGCCGCGCTGCTGATCGCGATGTTCCCCCAAATCTCGCTGGTGACACCGCTGTTCAACATCGAACGCCGCGTCGGGCTGTTCGACACCTGGCCCGGGCTGATCATCCCCTACATCACCTTCGCCCTGCCGCTGGCCATCTACACCCTGTCGGCATTCTTCCGGGAGATTCCCTGGGATTTGGAGAAGGCCGCAAAGATGGACGGCGCCACGCCCGCCCAGGCCTTCCGCCGGGTGATCGCCCCGCTGGCCGCCCCGGGCATCGTCACCGCCGCGATCCTGGTGTTCATCTTCGCCTGGAACGACCTGCTGCTGGCCCTGTCGCTGACGGCCACCAAAGCGGCGATCACGGCACCGGTGGCGATCGCCAATTTCACCGGCAGTTCGCAATTCGAGGAGCCGACGGGATCGATCGCCGCCGGCGCGATGGTCATCACGATCCCGATCATCGTGTTTGTTCTGATCTTCCAACGACGGATTGTCGCCGGGCTGACCTCCGGCGCGGTGAAGGGATAACGGGTTCTGCGATGGCCGAGATCGTTCTAGACCATGTGACCAAGCGTTACCCCGACGGCGCCACCCCGGTGAAGGACCTGTCGCTGACCATCGCCGACGGCGAATTCGTCATCCTCGTCGGACCGTCCGGATGCGGAAAGTCCACCACGCTCAACATGATTGCCGGCCTGGAGGACATCACCTCCGGTGAGCTTCGGATCGGCGGCGCGCGGGTCAACGACAAGGCGCCAAGGGACCGCGACATCGCGATGGTCTTCCAGTCCTACGCGCTGTACCCGCATATGACGGTGCGCCAGAACATCGCCTTCCCGCTGACCCTGGCCAAGATGGCCAAGCCGGAGATCGAGGCGAAGGTGGCCGAGACGGCCAGGGTCCTGGACCTGACGGCGCTGCTGGACCGCAAGCCCTCCCAACTCTCCGGCGGCCAGCGGCAGCGGGTCGCCATGGGCCGCGCGATCGTCCGCAACCCCAAGGCCTTTCTGATGGACGAGCCGCTGAGCAATCTCGACGCCAAGCTGCGGGTGCAGATGCGCGCTGAGATCGCCCGGTTGCAGAACAGGCTGGGCACCACCACGGTTTACGTCACTCACGACCAGACCGAGGCCATGACGCTCGGCGACCGCGTCGTGGTGTTGCGGGCGGGCGAGGCCCAGCAGATCGGCACGCCCGACGAGTTGTACAACCATCCGGCGAATCTTTTCGTCGCCGGCTTCATCGGATCCCCCGCGATGAACTTCTTCCCGGCGGTGCCGACCCCGACCGGTCTGCATCTGCCGTTCGGCGACGTGACCGGTCCGACCCCGGGGGCGTCCGGTGTGATCGTCGGGGTGCGGCCGGAGAACTTCGAGGACGCCGCATTGGTTGATCCGATGGAGCGGGCCAGATCCCTGATCTTCCGGGTCAACGCCGATCTGGTCGAATCGCTCGGCGCGGACAAGTATGTGTACTTCTCCCTGCCCGGCGCCGGCGCGGAGTCCTCGCACCTGGCCGAACTCGCCGCCGATTCCGGGGTGGGTCACAACCGTTACGTCGCCCGGGTCTCGGCGGAGTCGACCGCGGCCACCGGTCATCCGATCGACCTCGCCTTGGACACCGCCAAACTGCACATCTTCGATGCCGCCTCCGGGGCGAACATCACCGCGTGACTGATCCGCTCGCCGCTGCCGGGCGACACCTGCGTGACCACTTCGCCGAATCCGAGCCGGATACCGCAAGCGTCACGTTTCTCGGCGTCGAGCGGATGGAGGTTCTGCGGTTCTTGTCCGATGGCGTGTATTCCTATGTGTCGCTGGGCTGTTCACGCCATCCGATGATCGAGGCCTCCGCGGCTGTCGCCGATCCGGTACGCGGGCCGCGTGCGGAGGTGGTGATGAACCTGCGCGCCGGTCGGGCGACGACCGGTCTTGCCCGCAGCCTGGCGGTGATCGCGGCAACGCCGGCGGTCGATGGCATCGTGCTCACCGATGACCTTTTGGTCGATCTGTCCACGCCGCTGTGGCAGGGTGCCCCGTTCACCGCCGTGCTGTTGGGCCGCTCCGGCATCCCTGACCTCGAACTGGGGGCTCCCCGCGATCCGGTTCGGTTCCTGTCCGCGGTGCCGATCACCCAGACTGAGGCAGCCTGGGTGCGACTCAAGGGAGCCGACGCCCTGCGGCAGGCGTGGTCCGATGACGGCGTGGACGTCCTGGACCCGTTGCGCCCCGCGTCGTCGGCGCGGGGCAACTAGTCACAGCCAGTGGTTGCGGCGGAACGTCCGGTACAGGAACGTACAGATCGCGACCATCAGCAGCAGCACCGCCGGATAGCCCCATGTCCAGCTGAGTTCGGGCATGTGCTCAAAGTTCATCCCGTAGATCCCGGCGATCGCGGTGGGGACCGCCGCCATGGCCGCCCATGCCGAGATTTTGCGCATGTCCTGGTTCTGCTGCATGCCGACTTTCGCCAGTGCCGCCTGCACCAGTGAGGACAGCATCTCGTCGTACTCGGCGATCTTGTCGGCGGCGACGATCTGGTGGTCCAGCACGTCACGCATCTGGCGCCTGACTTCTTTGACGAGCAGGTCGTTGTTGGCGGTGTTGAGCCATTCCAGGTCGTCGGTCAGGGGCGAGACCGCCCGCCGCAACTCCACGACCTCACGTTTGAGCAGATAGATCGGTTCGATATCGGTTTTGGTGCTCGGAGAGAAGGTGTTCTCCTCGATGGCGTCGACGTCGACTTCCATCGCCGCGGTGACCAACCGGTAGCTGTCCACGACGTGGTCGGCGACGGCATGCATGACCGCCGGCGGCCCGAGCCGCAACTGGTCGGGATCGGCCTCGAGCCGCTTGCGGACGTCGGCCAAACCCGTGTGGTCGCCGTGTCGAACCGTGACGACGAAGTTGCGACCGACGAACACCATGATCTCGCCCGTCTCGACGATCTCCCGGGCCAGCGTCACCGATTCGTGTGGCACGTAGTTCACCGTCTTGAGCACCATGAACAAGGTGTCGTCGTAGCGCTCGGCCTTGGGCCGCTGGTGGGCGTGCACCGCATCCTCGACCGCCAGCGGATGCAGTCCGAAAAGATCGGCGATGGCCTGCATCTGATCGTGGTCCGGTTCGTGCAGGCCGATCCAGACGAACGCCTGCTGTCCGGAGTCCTCGAGTTCGCGAACCCGCGCGAATGCCGCTACGGGGGTGAAGGTGCCGGGAAGCCGTGTGCCGTCCGTATAGACCGCACAATCGACGATGGCTCGGGTGACCGGTACCGGTATGCGCTGCGGGTCGACGTCATGGTCGGGACTGCGCCCGAGGACCAGAAGCGGGTGCACCGGGGGCCGCGGCCGAAACGACGCCATGCCTGCCCACCCTCTCCTCGACGGTCGATGGTCGGAATGCTACGCGCGGGTTCCGGACCTGGCGGACGGCTTTGATCACCTCGATGTCCTGTCGAGTACCCTGACGCCGTGTCTGAAACGGTGCCCGCGCCCGACCTCGTGATCGACGACGAGGAAATCTTCGCCGCCCATGTGGGCGGCAAGCTCTCGGTGGAGTTGAAGTCTCCGCTTGACACCAAGCGTGCGCTCTCCATCGCCTATACCCCCGGGGTGGCGCAGGTGAGCCGCGCGATCGCCGCCGACCAGACTCTGGCAGCCCGCTACACCTGGGCGCACCGACTGGTGGCGGTGGTCAGCGACGGCAGCGCGGTGCTCGGGCTGGGCGATATCGGCCCGTCGGCGTCACTGCCGGTGATGGAGGGTAAGTCGGCGCTGTTCAAGAGCTTCGCCGGACTGGACTCCATTCCGATCGTTCTCGACACCAAAGATCCCGACGAGATCGTCGACATCCTCATCAAACTTCGCCCGACATTCGGCGCGGTCAATCTCGAGGACATCTCCGCGCCGCGGTGCTTCGAAATCGAGCGCCGGGTGATCGAGGCCCTGGATTGTCCGGTGATGCACGACGACCAGCACGGCACCGCCATCGTGGTGCTCGCCGCGCTGATGGGGGCGTCGGCGGTGCTGGAGCGGAACATGAGCTCGCTGAAGATGGTGATCACCGGCGTGGGTGCGGCGGGCGTGGCGTGCGCCAACATCCTGCTGAAGGCGGGGCTGCGGGACATCACGATGGTCGACTCGAAGGGCATCGTGCACAGCGGGCGCGACGACCTCAACTCGGTGAAGGCCGAGCTGGCGACGCGCACCAACCCTGCCGGACGCACCGGCGGGGTGGCCGAGGCGCTGGAGGGGGCCGACGTGTTCCTTGGCCTCTCTGCGGGCAAGGTGCCCGAGGACATCATCGCCACGATGGCTCCCAACGGGATCGTCTTCGCCTGCTCCAATCCCGACCCCGAGATCCATCCGGAGATCGCCAAGCGGCATGCCGCCATCGTCGCGACCGGACGCAGCGACTTCCCCAATCAGATCAACAATGTCTTGGCCTTCCCGGGAGTCTTCCGCGGAGCGCTGGACGCCGGTGCCCGCCGGATCACCGAGCAGATGAAAGTCGCTGCCGCCGAAGCGATTTTCTCGGTGGTGGGCGACGACCTGGCTGCCGACCACATCGTTCCGAGCCCGCTTGACCCGCGCGTCGGCCCGGCGGTGGCGGCGGCGGTGGCCGCGGTCGCCGAGGGCTAGCGAAGCGCCGTGCGGGCGGGGGCGGGCCGGCGCCTGTTGCCGGCTCTGCTGGCCGTGCTCGCCGTCGCCTGCGGAACCCCCGGTGTCCGGGGGCCCTCACTGTCGGTAGGTGCGTCCACCGATCCGGAGAACATCCTGCTGGCCAACATCTACGCGGCGGGGCTGCGATACTACGGGACCGGGGCGACCGTCGAGAGCTCTGATGATCCCCTCGTCGCCCTCGATGTCGGGAAGGTCAGCGTCGCAACGGGTTTCACCGGGCGGCTGCTACACCGATTCGACCCGGCGTCGACCGCCCGCGCGCCTGAACAGGTGTATCGCGCCATGGTCGGGGCCCTGCCCGAAGGTGTGGCCGCCGGCGACTACGCGACGGCAGCCGAGGACAAGCCCGCCCTGTCCGTCACCGAGGCCACTGCCGCCGCCTGGGGCAGCCGCGACCTGTCCGCTCTGGTGCGCAACTGCGCCCGGGTCAGCGTCGGTGCGCCGACGGGAACCAACCCGCCCGACTCGGTAGGGGAGTGCACGTTCCGTCCGCCGCGTGAGTTCGGAACCACAGCAATGCTTTTCGATGCTCTTCTCAGCGGCGAGGTCACGGCAGCCTGGACCGCGACCGCCGCAACCGACATTCCCGAGGGCGTCGTCGTGCTGGTCGATCGCAAGCCCAACCTTGTTCCGGCGCAGAACGCCGTGGCGCTCTACCGGCGCAACGAACTGGACCAGATGCAGTTGCGGGCCGTCAACGAGATCGCCGGCGTGCTCGACACCGCGGGGCTGGTGGGAATGATGAAGAAAGTGCGCGCGGGCGCGGATCCCCGCGCGGTGGCAGAGGAATGGCTGGCGGCCAACCCGTTGGGGCGTTAGCCCGACGACGATGCGGCCGCAAACGGCCGGGGAGGAGTTGGGCAATCGGGGGTTAGCCCGACGACGATGCGGCCGCAAACGGCCGGGGAGGAGTTGGGCGATCGGGGGTTAGCCCGACGACGATGCGGCCGCAAAGGCCGGGGAGGCGATCAGCGGCTGGCCGGCATCGAACGGCGGGCCAGCGCGACCAGCGCCTTGTGGTATCCGGGCCCGGTGATCCGGACGAACGCGTCGAGGATCTTGGCGTCGGTGCCGACGAGCACACGGGCCTTATTCTTCGCCACGCCGTCGAGGATGATCTGCGCCGCCCGCTCCGGTGAGGTCCGGGCCATCTTGGAGTCGAACCAGGCCGCCAGTTCGGCGGTGTCGAGGCCCTCGGCGGCAGTGGCGTTGCGGGCGATCGCGGTCTTGATCCCGCCCGGATGGACGGTGGTGACCTTGACCGGCTGGTTGGCCAGGATCATCTCCTGGCGCAGCGCCTCGGTGAACCCCCGCACCGCGAATTTCGCCGAGTTGTAGGCGGCCTGGCCGGGCACCGCGAAGATGCCGAACACACTGGAGATGTTGATGACGTGCCCGTCGCCGGAGGCGATCAGGTGCGGCAGGAAGGCCTTGGTGCCGTTGACCACGCCCCAGTAGTCGACGTCCATCACCCGTTCGATGTCCTTGAACGGCATGATCTCCACGTCGCCGGTGTGGGCGATCCCGGCGTTGTTGTAGATCTGGTTGACCTTGCCGAAGTGGCCCTTCACCTCGTCGGCGTAGAGCAGGAAACGCTCGCGTTCGGTGACGTCGAGGCGGTCGGCCTTGACCGGTGCGCCGATCGACAGCAGGCGGTCCTCGGTGACCTTCAGGCCCTGGGTGTCGACGTCGCTGATGGCCAGCGAGGCCCCGGACCGGCCCAACTCGATGGCCAGCGCCTGGCCGATTCCCGAACCCGCGCCGGTCACGACTGCCACTTTGCCGGCGAATCCCTGCATGAAAGCTCCTATTTGACGGGTGTCGAGTTCGGTTCCAGCCTAACAGCGCGGATTCGGAACGGTAACGGCCGCGCAGGCCCCTACGATGCCTACATCATGAAGTTCAGTTATCTGACGGGTGCGGTGATTCTGGCTGCAGGGCTGGCCGGCGGAGTGTTCGCCGCGCCCGCGCAGGCCGACACGGCCAACAACGTCACCGACTTCCTGAACAGCTTGGACAGCCTGGGGCTCGGCGGTATCGACCCCGCCAAGGCGGTCTCGGTCGGCCAGTCGCTCTGCCCGGTCCTTGCCGAGCGTGGACAGAACACCGCCGACATCGCCTCCACGGTGTCCGACGCCATCGGCCGCCCGCTCGGGCCGGCGACGATGTTCACCGGGGCTGCCATCTCATTGCTCTGCCCGAAAGCAATTGAGAACGTCAGCAACGACTTGGCCAACGGCAAGCTGATTCCGATTCCGATCTTCGGCAACTAGGAGTGACGCGGCGGCCGCGGTGATGGCATGCTGCCTCGCATGCGTCCGAACACCGCGTTTCATGCCGGAGCCCGTTTCCTCGAGCACGAGGCCGTCCCGGCCGAGCAGGTGGTCGACGGCCGGCCGCGTACCGGAGCCACCACTCTCGGGCGGTTCGGCGGCTTGGAGGTCGGCGTGTGGGAGATGACCCCCGGGGTAATGCGCGACGTCGAGAGCGATGAGGTCTTCGTCGTGCTCGCCGGGTCTGCGCTCGTCGAATTCGATGACGGCACAACCCCGTTGACGGTGGGTCCGGGTGATGTGGTCCGGCTCGCCGAGGGCGCCCGGACGGTGTGGACGGTGACAGAGACGCTGCGGAAGGTCTACCTCACCTAAGCGTTTCGCCGAGGGGGATATGCACACAACCGGCTCACGTGGATGGCGCCCCCAGATTGACGTCTCGCGGGGGTTTAGCTGGAAAAGCCTGCCTAGCGTCAATCTCGGCGGGCGGTGAGACGCGAGGGGAACGACGGGCTACACCCGCCGGGGGCGGCCAGCCGCCCCGCTGCGCGCCTTAGCCGAACGCCTCGTCGAGGATCTCCTGCTGCTCGACGGCATGCACCTTCGACGAGCCCGACGACGGCGCCGACATCGCGCGCCGGGAGATCCGCTTGATCCCGGCCAGCTTGTCGGGCAACAACTCCGGCAGCTCCAGGCCGAACGTCGGCCACGCGCCCTGGTTGGCCGGCTCTTCCTGTACCCAGAAGAACTGCCGGGCATTGGGATACTCGTCCAGGGTGGTGGCCAGCCGCCGCTTGGGCAGCGGAGCCAGCTGCTCGATGCGCACGATCGCGACGTCCTCGCGGTTGTCCTTCTGCTTGCGCGCCTGGAGTTCGTAGTAGATCTTGCCGCTGGTGAGCAGGATTCGGGTGACCTTCGAGCGGTCGCCGTCGCCGTCGGTGTAGGTCGGCTCTTCCATGATCGAGCGGAACTTCTGCTCGGTGAAGTCGCGCAGGTCGCTGACGGCGGCCTTGTTGCGCAGCATCGACTTCGGGGTGAACACGATCAGCGGCCGGTGCACACCGTCGAGGCCGTGGCGGCGCAGCAGGTGGAAGTAGTTCGCCGGCGTCGAGGGCATCGCGATGGTCATCGACCCCTCGGCCCACAGCTGCAGGAACCGCTCGATCCGCCCGGAGGTGTGGTCGGGGCCTTGCCCCTCGTGGCCGTGCGGCAGCAACAGGACCACATCGGAGAGCTGTCCCCACTTGGCCTCACCGGAACTGATGAACTCGTCGATGATCGACTGCGCCCCGTTGACGAAGTCGCCGAATTGCGCCTCCCACAACACGATTGCCTCGGTGTTGCCCACCGAGTAGCCGTACTCGAAGCCCACCGCGGCGTACTCCGACAGCGGCGAGTCGTAGATCAGGAACCGGCCGCCGTTGGGGGTGCCGTCGGGGTTGAGGGTCAGCAGATCCAGCGGGGTGAACTCGGCGCCGGTGTGCGGGTCGATCACCACGGCGTGCCGCTGGGTGAAGGTGCCGCGCTTGGTGTCCTGGCCGGACATCCGGATGAGCTTGCCCTCGGCCAGGAAGGTGCCCAGCGCCAGCAACTCGCCGAAGGCCCAGTCCACCTTGCCCTCGTAGGCCATCTCGCGGCGCTTCTCCAGCACCGGCTTGACCCTCGGATGCACGGTGAAGCCCTCCGGAACCTGAAGGTGCGCGTCGCCGATGCGGGCCAGCAGCGCCTTGTCGACCGCGGTCGTCATCCCGCGCGGGATCATCTGCGCGGTCTCCACCGACTCACTGGGCTCGATGACCTGCTTCTCGAGCTCGCGGACCTCGTTGAACACCTGCTCGAGTTGGCCCTGATAGTCGCGCAGGGCGTCCTCGGCCTCCTTGATCGAGATGTCGCCGCGGCCGATCAGCGCTTCGGTGTAGCTCTTGCGAACCCCGCGTTTGGTGTCGATGACGTCGTACATCGCCGGATTGGTCATCGACGGGTCGTCGCCCTCGTTGTGCCCCCGGCGGCGGTAGCACAGCATGTCGATGATGACGTCCTTGTTGAACTGCTCGCGGAAGTCCATCGCCAGCCGGGCCACCCACACGCATGCCTCGGGGTCGTCGCCGTTGACGTGGAAGATCGGTGAGCCGACCATCTTCGCGACGTCGGTGCAGTACTCGGCGGACCGGGAGAACTCGGGCGCGGTGGTGAACCCGATCTGGTTGTTGACGACGATGTGGATCGTGCCGCCGGTGCGATATCCCTTGAGCAGGGCCAGATTCAGCGTCTCGGCCACCACGCCCTGGCCGGCGAACGCGGCGTCGCCGTGCAGCATCAGGGGCACCACCGTGAAATCACGGGCGTTGCCGTCGGCGTCGACGCCGTCGATGAGGTCCTGCTTGGCGCGGACCAGGCCCTCCAGCACCGGGTCGACGGCCTCCAGGTGCGACGGGTTGGCCACCAGCGACACCGCAATGTCGTTGTCGCCGAACATCTGGATGTAGGTGCCGGTGGCGCCGAGGTGGTACTTCACGTCGCCGGAGCCGTGGGCCTGCGACGGGTTCAGGTTGCCCTCGAACTCGCTGAAGATCTGCGAGTACGGCTTACCGACGATGTTGGCCAGGACGTTGAGCCGCCCGCGGTGTGGCATGCCGATGACCACCTCGTCGAGGCCGTGCTCGGCGGCCTGGTCGATCACCGCGTCCATCATCGGGATCACCGACTCGGCGCCCTCCAGCGAGAAGCGCTTCTGTCCAACGTATTTGGTCTGCAGGAAGGTTTCGAACGCCTCGGCGGCATTCAGCTTGGACAGGATGTACTTCTGCTGGGCCACCGGCGGCTTGTCGTGGCGGACCTCGATGCGCTCCTCCAGCCACTTCTGCTGCTCGGGTTCGAGGATGTGGGTGTACTCCACGCCGACGTGCCGGCAGTAGGCGTCGCGCAGCACCGACAGCACGTCGCGAAGCTTTTTGTGCTGCTTGCCCGCGAAGCCGTCGACCTTGAACTCCCGGTCGAGGTCCCACAGTGTCAGTCCGTGGCTGAGCACGTCGAGGTCGGGGTGCATGCGGAAGCGGTTCTTGTCCAGCCGCAGCGGGTCGATGTCGGCCATCAGGTGGCCGCGATTGCGGTACGCCGCAATCAATTCGATGACCCGGGCGTTCTTGTCGACGATCGAGTCCGGATTGTCGGTGCGCCAGCGCACCGGCTCGTAGGGGATGCCGAGGTCGAAGAAGATCTCGTCCCAGAAGTCGTCGGAGAGCAGCAGGTTGTGGATGGTGCGCAGGAAGTCGCCGGACTCCGCGCCCTGGATGATGCGGTGGTCGTAGGTCGACGTCAGCGTGATCAGCTTGCCGACGCCGAGTTCGGCGATGCGCTCCTCGCTGGCGCCTTGGAACTCCGCCGGGTACTCCATGGCGCCGGCGCCGATGATCGCGCCCTGCCCGGACATCAGCCGCGGCACCGAGTGCACGGTGCCCAGCGTGCCGGGGTTGGTCAGCGAGATCGTCACGCCGGCGAAGTCCTCGGCGGTGAGCTTGCCGTCCCTGGCCCGTCGCACGATGTCCTCGTAGGCGGCGACGAAATCGGCGAATCCCTTTGTCTCACAACCCTTGATAGCCGCGACGACGAGGGAGCGCTTGCCGTCCTTACCCTGCAGGTCAATGGCAAGGCCGAGATTGGTGTGCGCCGGGGTGACGGAGTTGGGCTTGCCGTCGATGACGGCGAAGTGGCGGTTCATGTTGGGGAACTTCTTGACCCCCTGCACGATCGCGTAGCCGAGCAGGTGGGTGAAGCTGATCTTGCCGCCACGGGTGCGCTTGAGGTGATTGTTGATGACGATCCGGTTGTCGATCATCAGGGTGGCCGGGATGGCCCGCACGCTGGTTGCGGTCGGGATCTCCAGGGAGGCGTCCATGTTCTTCACCACGGCCGCCGCGGCGCCGCGCAGAACCTGGGTCTCCTCGGCGGCGGGCCGGGGTGCCGGCGCGGCGGGAGCGGGGGTGGCAGCGGGAGCCGGGGACGGCGGGGCCGCGGCGGCAGCCGGTACCGGGGCGGGAACCGGTGTCGGGGCGGGCGCCGGGGCTGGTGTCGGAGCCGCCGACGGCGCAGCGGCGGGGGCCGACGGGGCAGCGGGTGCCCCGTTTCCGGGAGAGCCGCCATGGCCGGTGGGCTCCGGACGGTAGTCCACCAGGAACTCGTGCCAGCTCGGGTCCACCGAGGACGGGTCGTCGCGGAACTTGCGGTACATCTCCTCGACGAGCCATTCGTTCTGGCCGAAAGGTGAACTTGCAGTGCTCACGGAGTCGCTCGCCTCGATTCTGATGCCCTGATGCCCTCGCGTGCCGCTGACGTGGCACGGTCCCCGCACCTGCCGCGATGGCCGGTGGACGACGCCTCAAGGCTATCTCTTATCCGGTGTTCCCGAAGCACGTCAGGCGCATGCCCGACGGGGACAACTCGGGTTACTGCGCCTCTTCGATAGCCGGAAGATCCTCGATGCCCGGGACCACGTGCAGGGTTCCCGGCCAGCGGGCGGGCGCGGGTCCGAAGCCGACGCGGGCGTTTTCGACGATCTTCTTGCCCATCATCCGGTTGCCGCCACCGCCGATCGCGGCACCGATGCCCACCGGCAGCATCTTGCCGAACGCCATGGCGGTCCGCTTGATCGTGTACTTCTTGACGAAGTACTGCATGAGTCTTGCGTTGAGTTGGGAGACCACCGGCAGCGGCAGCAGTTCGGCCTCGGCGAGCCAGGCGCCGCTGGTGCGGCCGGGGCCGAGCAGGTCCTTGACCGCGCCCTTTCCCGCGTCCCCGACGAGTGCCGCCAGCACCAGCGTGCGCCGTCGTTCCCGGTCCTCCACCGGGATGCCGTGGACGTCGGCCACCGCGAGCACGAACGCCGCAGTGGCCTCCAGGAACAGCATCGTTTCGCCGGCGACCGCGGACAGCGCTGTCAGGGTCCCGATACCGGGGAAGGCGGCCGCCGAGCCGACCGCGGCGCCGCTGGCCATCACCGCGGCCAGGTAGTGCTTCTCCAGCTTGGTGACGATCTCGGCCGGAGTGGCTCCGGGGTTGGCGCGGCGCAGTCGCGCGACGTACGCGCGTACGGCCGGCGCCTGCAAGCGGGTGCTGGACTCCAGAATGTGGGAGAGGACCTTGGCGGACATGCCCGCGTCCTCGGACCGCGCCGGCAGGTTCTCCGGCGTCTGCTTGCGGCGAAGCCTCATGGCGAGCCTTCCTCTGGGCCCGGACCGTCCTCCGGGCGTGACGCCAGGCTAACGAACGGGCGCGCTCCCGGAGTGCCCGACGGTGATCCTGCTCACCGGGCGCGTCAGTGCTGGCCGGTGTCGGCGTAGCGCAGCACCGCTCCGACGCCGTCGGCCGGAGTGAGCCGCTCGTCTGTGCAGACCAGCGAGGCCCCGGTCGTGACGGCCAGCAACGGCAGCGCCTCGTCGGCCGGCAGCACGCGGTCGGGGGAGCCGCCCAGCGCGGAGACGGTCGCGGCGTCCGGCCCGCACATGAGCAACTGATCGTGGTCGGCCACCACGGTGCGTCCGCCGAGATCGCCGATGATGAGCGTGTCCACCGCGCCGTCGCGCAGCGCGGCGGTCACCTCCGCCAGACCCTCGACGGCCAGACCGGTGCCGCGGCCGGCGGCGAACCGCTCCGCCGCGTCGGCGAGAACCGCCAGCCGCCGGTTGGCGAACTCCTCGGCGATCTCCCGGTGTACCTCGTCGGGGTCGGTGCCGGCGGTGCGTCCGCCGCCCTGCAGTTGCACCGCTTTGGCGGCGATGCGTTCGGGCAGCTCGGCCACCAGCTCGGCCCGCGCCGCGACCTCGCCGGTGATGAACACGACGTCGGCCGTCTCGCTCACCCGCGTCAGATGGTCGGCGACGTCGCGGATGTTCTTGCGGACCGCTTCCTCGACCCGGCCCTGTGGGCCGCCGTACCCCGCGGTATCCGCCTTGTGCGCCTTGTGCACGGGATACGCCGATCCCTCGACCGTCTCGCCGGCCACCCGGCCGTCGTCGTGAACGGAGATGTCCGCTCCGGTGTGGTCCACCGCGGCCAGCACCCACGAGACATGCGGGATTCCGTGCTTGACGACGGGCAGGATGTAGGGCAGTTCGGAAACCCGGATGGTGGTCGTTACCGGGGGCACCGCCAGGTGCTGGTCCAGGACGATGTCCGTCCCGGAGGCGATCACGCCGCGGCCGCTGCGCCCGACGGGCGGGTGCTTGGCCCGCACGGCGGTCTCGATGGCCTCGATGACACCGGCGTCCACGGACTGTTCCTCGAGATGTTTGCGGATATCGCGCAGCCGTGCGTCGAGCTGCGCGGTCGCGTCGGCGGTGTCATGGGAGTCGTCGAAGTAGACCGAGACGACCTGTCCTGTGGGAGATGGGGAAGCAGGGATCAATCGGCGAAATCGGTCGGCGTGCATGGCCGTAAACCTAACAGCCGCATGTCCGGCGCCGGCGCGCCGATTCAGGTCTTCGGACGTGGGGGAGCCTTCTTTGCCGCGGCCTTCTTGGCCGGGACCTTCCTTGCGGGCGCCTTCTTGGCCGGCGCCTTTTTGGCCGGCGCCTTCGTCGTGACGGCCTTTTTGGCCGGCGCTGGGGTGACGAGCGGCTGTGATCCGTTCTCGTCGACGAATTCCTGCCCGATCGCCTCGGCGAGTTCCTCCTCGCGGGACTCCAGGTCGGCAAGCTGGCGCGACACCAGCGCGGATCCAACCCCCATCGCCACAGCCACGGGCCAGTCGATCAGATTGATCGTCGCCAGCCCACCCAGGGCCGCGTAGATGGCGAGCTGCCGCGGCGAGGGCACCGGGACCCGGCCGACGAGTGGCAACTGCACCGAGTACACCTTGCCCTCGGCCACCTGGCGAGAGGCTGCGCGCTGGGCCGCGAGGAGTTTGTCTGTCAAGAACATGTTCGTGTCCTATTCACTCGGGTGATCCGTGGAGGTCACCGGCACCGTTTCTGCTTGCCCTATGACGGATGGATTCAGCTTGGCCGGACCCGAGGCCCTTGTCGACCTCGGGGCACAGGTTCTCACTCCCGTCGTCCGGGAGCTCTACGCCGTCCTGGTCCAGTTCGGCATCGTCGTGGTCGAGTGAGGCGTCCGGAACCGGAAGCAGACGTTCCAGCAGCGCGGGTGCGTAGAGGCTGAGCAGCGAGGCAACCCCGGTGGCCAGGAAGGCCTGACCCCAGCCCAGCGGGTCGATCGGCGTGCAGCCGAACAACTGGCTCAAGCCGGGCGTGCTGATCACGCCGGCGAGCGCGAGGAACGATCCCGCCGCCGTCGACACCACCAACGGGCTGCGCGAGTCGGCCAGCGTCTGGGTGAGTTGCGTGCTGACCAGACCGATCAGGGCGATGGTCGCCGCGCGTCGCTGCGGTCCGGTCAGCCGCCCCAGAGCCCAGGCCAGCGTGGCGCCGGCGGTGGTGGCGGTGCCGCGGACGGCGATGGCCCGCCACATCGCGGCCTCATCCCGGTCGAGTGTTCGTGCCCCGTCGTTGCTACTGACCGCCAACGCTGCGGCCGGCAGCGCGTCGGTGAGCATGTTGACCAACAGCATCTGACGGGCGTTGAGCACCGATCGTCCGGTGGCCAGAGTCGTGAGCAGGGCGAACATCACCTCCCCGGCATTGCCGCCGAGCAGCACGGACACCGCCGACTGCACCCGTCGCCACAGCTGTTCGCCTTCGTCGAGTGCGGCGAGCAGCGCTTCGATGCGGCCGTCGAGCAGCAGCATGTCGGCCGCGGTCCGGGCGGGATCACTGCCACTGGCCGCGACCGCGATCCCCACGCTGGCGGCGCGGATGGCGGCAGCGTCATTGGCGCCGTCACCGACCATCGCGGTGACCGCGCCGTCGCGCTCCAGTGTCTGGACCACGTCGATCTTGTGTTCCGGTGACATCCGGGCGAAGACCAATCGGTCGGCGACGGCCTCGGCGCGTTCGTCGGCCGACATCGCCTCCCATTCGGCGCCGGTGACCACCTGATCCTCGGTGACGGTCAGGCCCAGTTCGTTGGCGATCACCGTTGCCGTGATCGGGTGGTCGCCGGTGATGAGGCGCACACCGATTCCGCGCTCACCCAACGTCGCCAGAAGTGAAGCCGCAGTCGCCCGCGGGGTGTCGGCCAAGCCGATCAACCCGATCGGTTTCAGCGCGGTCCGGCACAACCGCTCCATCGCTGCGGGGTCGGTGGCGGCGCGTGCGGCCTGACGGGAGGTCAGCGTGCGCTCGGCGACGACCAGTACCCGCAACCCCTCGGCGGCCAGTTCAGTGACGAAGGGCGTCAGATCGGGGGTCCCGCGGGCCAGCGCCGCCGAGATGACCTCCGGCGCGCCCTTGATCGTCAAGCGAGTCCCGGTCAGTGCGGCGGCGAACGGCCGCCCGGACTGGAACGGCAGGTGGCTGTCACGTTGCCCGTCGGCGATGTCGCCGGCGGCTAGTCGGATCGCCTCGTCGGTGGCGTGGGCGGCCTTGCCGTCGTGGCTGACGATCGTGCTGGCCGCCGCGGCGATGACGGCGTCGTGGGCGTGGCCACCTATGGGCTGTATGCGTTTGACCCGCAGGCGGTTCTCGCTGAGGGTGCCGGTCTTGTCGAAGCACACGATGTCGAGGCGGGCCAGCGCCTCCACCGAATTCGGATTGCGGATCAACACGTGCTGGCCGCTGAGTTTGCGCGCTGCCGCCAGTTGGGCGAGCGTGGCCACCAACGGCAGGCCCTCCGGGACGGCCGCCACGCTGACCGCCACCGCACTGCTGGCCGCCGACCGCAGCGTCGACCCGCGCAGCGCACTCAACAGCCCGACCAGCGCACCTCCGCCGAGGGTCCAGGGCAGAGCGCGGCTCGTGATCCGGGCCAGTTGATGCTGCAAACCGATTTGCCGAGTGGTTCTGGGCGCCATGGCGATTGCGCGCATCACCTCCGTGCTGTTGCCTACCGCGGTCACCACCGCGAGCCCGGTTCCGGCGACGACGGTGCAGCCGGCGTAGATCATGCAGGCGCGTTCCGCCAGGGGAGCCCCCGGCGTCGGATCCGTCTGCTTGGGAACCGGCAGCGACTCCCCGGTCAGTCGGGACTCGTCCACTTCGACGTTGTCTTCCTCGATGAGCCGCGCGTCGGCGGGGACCACCTCGCCGGCGCGCACCTCGATGACGTCGCCGGGACGCAGCGCAGTGGCGGGCACGTCCTCGGCGGCCCGGGCGTCGAGTGGTCCGACCCGCCGTCGGGCCGGCGGGTCCTGAACGGCCAGCAGCCGACGCAGCCGCCGTTCGGCATTCAGTTGCTGCTGGGCCGAGAGCCCGGCGTTGGTCAGCAGCACGCTGCTGACCAACGCGGCGTCGAGTGGTGAGCCGAGCAGGGCGCTTGCGATGGCGCCGGTGGCCAGGATGGGGGTGATCGGGTCGGCGAGATTGGCCCGGAACTCCCCGGCGAGGTCGCCGGCCAGTGACCACGCCGTCGTTCCCGCGCGGCGGGCGAATCGTGCCGGCGCCAGCAGTATCGAGGGACTCCCCGGCGGCGTCGCGGGAACCGACGGGGGGCGCGGCAGCAGACGACGCACCTCCTCGATCGACAGCCCATGCCACTCATGGCCCGGTTCGGGGCTGGGCAGCGGCTCTTCGAAAACCTTGCTGCCAGAACGGAATCCGGTCCACAACCCAGCGAAGACGCTGGTGTTGACGGCGTCCGGTCCATAGCCCGGCACGCCGGGAATCAGCATCAGGGCGCCGATCGCCGAACTCGACAGGGACAGGCGGACCCCGCGGGTGCTGGCGGCCTGGGCGGCGGGGATTGCCCGCAGGATCCGCCAGGCGGCAGGGAGATCCGGCACGAAGAGATCGGCGCCCCACGGCGGGCCCTCGCCGCGGGTTATGCCGATGGTGACATCGGCCTCGTGCTGGGCGGTCATCTCGGATGTGGTCAGGAACACCACCGTCGCACCGTCGAGCCGCAGGGTGGAGACGATGTTGGCGAGCGCGTCGTCGAGGGAACCGGCCGCGGGATACAGGCTGTCGAAACCCTGCCGCAGCGAGCGCAGGCCGTCATCGTCCACCGACACCACCCGGGCTCCTGTCCGGCGGGCCGCACCGACGACCGCGGTGGCGAACGGGTCCCGCAGGGGACTCACCAGCGCCTCACCCTTGCCGCCGGCCCCCGTAATCGAGGAGAACGGATGCCAGCCGGGACCGATCACACCGGCCTCGAGTGCCTCCTGCGCGGCCCGCCAGGCCGCGTTGCGCCGGGAACCGGCCACGCCGCGCACGCGGGTGACCATCAACTCGGCGGAGTGCAGTGCGCGCGGATCGATGACGATGGCATCGACGCGATCCAGGGCCCGCAGTGAGCGCGGCCGCACGACCACGGTGTCGTGGTGGACGATCAGGCCGCGGGTCACCGCGCAGCCGAAGGCCTCCCGGGCCGCCTTGGCGGGCTTGGGTGCCGACACCAGAGCCGCGGCCCCGGCGACCGTCGGGCTGCGCGACAGAGCGCCGATCACTGCAGCGGCGCTCAGCCCGACCCAGCCCGCCCGGTTGGCGTATTCCTCGCCGGGTCCGTCGGCGAACACCGTTGTGCCCCTTGATGGCTCACCCCCATCGGGGCTCTGTGCGGCGAGGTCCGGCTCACGACGATGCCAGGCCCGGCGCACCGTCCAGGCTTCGTCGGCGAGCAGCGCACGGGAGGCCGCCTCGGCCGCGGCGGCCGTCGGCGAGACCGTGAGCACGTTGGCCGTCGCGTTCAGCACTGTCAGCAGGAGGTCGGTTCCCTCGTTTCCCAGCCTGCGCACGAGACGGTGGCGGATGCCGGGGACCTGCTCTGCCAGGGTCGGTGCAACCGAGACCAGATTGGGCAGCCCGGGAAGCCGCATCGTCGCACCGGCCAGCGACAGGCCCAGGCCGGCGGTTGCGGCTGCCGCGCCGAACATCCTGGCCAACAACAGAGCGTCGTCACCGGGCAGCGTCAGGGGGTGCTGGCGGGTGGACCGGGTGCGGGCTCGCCGCTCGGCGTCGGCGACGACGGCCGTCAGGTTGCGTGGCGGGCTCGCCGGCTCCACCGTCACCACGATGCGCGCGACGGATCGGTTGATCACCGCATCGATGACGCCGGGGACCGCCCGCACGCTGGCGAGCACTTCCCCGGCGATGGCGTCCGCGTCCGGCCCGGACAGTCCGCGGACCTCGATCCAGCGCCGCCTACCGTGCCGGCTGCTGCGTCGCGCCGGCGGGCCGCCGATTGCCTCGAGGGCCATGTCGGCGACGGTCCGGGCGCCCGGTACGACCTCGAGTGCCGCCCCACCTGCCCGGACGGCCGCTGACCCGCCGACGAGGGCGGCGGATCCGGCCAGCCCCGTGGTCACCGCCGTGACGGTCATCGCGGCGTGAAGGCCCGATGATGCAACCCGCCCGGGTAGGCCCAGGGCGGCACCCAGACCGGGCACCTTCGGCGGTCGCGACACGCTGGTCACCATACCGAGCGTAGGCGAACAAACCCCAGGTCACGCCGATTAGCATTGGTGGCTCATCCCCCGCGGGACTGCGGCCCCCGCAGGGCTGGCAGCATCGGTGGCCATGGCGACCGAAGAGCAGGCCAACCCGTGGAACGCGCTGTGGGCCATGCTCATCGGGTTCTTCATGATTCTGGTCGATTCCACGATCGTCGCTGTGGCCAACCCGAGCATCATGTCCGCCCTGCACATCAGCAGCTACGACAGCATCATCTGGGTCACCAGCGCCTACCTGCTCGCGTATGCGGTGCCGCTGTTGTTGTCCGGCCGCCTCGGTGACCGGTTCGGTCCCAAGAACCTCTACATGGCGGGGTTGGCGGTGTTCACCGTCGCGTCGCTGTGGTGCGGACTGTCCGGGTCCATCGGGATGCTCATCGCCGCGCGCGTGGTCCAGGGCATCGGGGCCGCGCTGCTGACACCGCAGACGCTGTCGACCATCACCCGTATCTTCCCGCCGGAACGGCGCGGTGTGGCGCTGAGCATGTGGGGGGCGACCGCCGGGGTGGCCACCCTGGTCGGGCCCCTGGCCGGTGGCGTGCTGGTGGACCGCTTCGGCTGGTCGTGGATCTTCTTCGTCAACGTGCCGATCGGCGTGATCGGATTGGTGCTGGCCGCGCGGCTGATTCCGGTCCTGCAGACCCATCCGCACCGCTTCGACCTGCTGGGGGTGCTGCTTTCCGGCGTGGGTCTGTTCCTCATCGTCTTCGGCCTGCAGGAGGGTCAGACCCAGGACTGGTCGACCTGGATCTGGGCCACGATCGGCGCCGGACTGGTGTTGATGGCGGTGTTCGTCTACTGGCAGTCGGTCAACAAGAACGAACCGCTGATCCCGCTGGCGATCTTCGCCGACCGGGACTTCAGCCTGGCCAACGTCGGTATCGCGGTGATCGGCTTCGCGGTGACAGCGATGATCCTGCCGGTGATGTTCTACGCGCAGTCGGTGTGCGGGCTGACCCCCACCCGTGCGGCGCTGCTGACCGCGCCGATGGCCGTCGCGTCCGGGGTGCTCGCGCCGTTCGTCGGCCGCGTCGTCGACCGCTCCCACCCGCGGCCGATCATCGGTTTCGGTTTCTCCACACTGGCCGTCGCGATGCTGTGGCTCTCCGTCGAGATGACGCCGCAGACTCCCATCTGGCGCCTGGGTCTGCCGCTGGGCGCGATGGGCATCGGTATGGCGTTCATCTGGGCTCCGTTGGGCGCCACGGCAACTCGCAATCTGCCTCCCCGGCTGGCCGGTGCCGGTTCCGGCGTCTACAACACCACCCGGCAGGTCGGCTCGGTGCTCGGCAGCGCCAGCATGGCGGCCTTCATGTCGGCGCGCATCACCGCTGAACTGCCGGCCACACCGATGGGCGCTTCGCCCGGGGAGTCCGACGTCACGCACTTGCCGGCGTTCCTGCACGCCCCGTTCGCCGCCGCCATGTCGCAGTCGATCCTGCTGCCCGCCTTCGTGGCGCTCTTCGGTGTCCTGGCGGCCATTTTCATGATCGGTGCGGTACCCGGCCGGACGGCCGCGGCGGCGCCCGCGGAGATCAACGACGAGTCGCTCGGCGGGTACGACGTCGGCGCCTCCACCTACGGCCGGCACGCCGTGCGTCAGCCGAACAGCACCGCCGGGTTGAGGTAACCGGTCGGGTCGAGGGCGGCCTTGACGGTCCGCATCACGGCGATGTCGGCCGGTTGTCTCGACATGGGGAGATAGGCCCGTTTGCGGCTGCCGACGCCGTGTTCGGAACTGACGTTACCGTGATGGGACGCAATGAGTTCCATCATCTCGGGGTAGATCGACCCCTCCCGGGCGGCGTCGCAGCGCAGCACGTTCAGATGCAGATTGCCCTCACCGACATGGCCGAACAGAATGGGCAGCGCTCGGGGCGCGTGCCGGGCTATCAGCGCCGAGGAATCCGCCGCGAACGCGGGGATCGCTGAAAGGGGCAGCGACACATCGAATTTCACCGGCGGCCCGAAAAGCCCCACCACCTCGGCCATGGCCTCACGCAGCTGCCACAGCCGCTGACAGCCCGCCGGGTCGGTCCCCACCGCCGCCGGCCCGGCCAGCGGCGCGGTGTCGAGCACCGCCGCCAACCGCTCGGTGGGATCGGACTCGCCGGCCAGTTCGGCCAGCAGCAGCCAGTCACCGGACACCGGCGCGGGCGTGTCGAGGTGTTCGGCGGCCAGCCCCGCCGCGAGGCCGTCGACGAGTTCCAGTGCGGCGATGCATTCCAGGTCGCGCAGCACCCGGCCGGTGCCGACCAGTGCGGCGAGGTCGGCGAAGCCGCACACCGCGGTGACCCGGTGGGCCGGCTGCGGATGCAACCGGAGGTCGACGGCGGTGATGATGCCGAGGGTGCCCTCGGCGCCGACGAAGAGTGCGGCCAGGTCGTAGCCGGTGTTGTCGTGGCGGACATGGGAGTGGCGGTGCACCAGCGATCCGTCGGGCAGGGCGACGTCGAGCCCCACCACCTGGGCGCCCATGGTGCCGTAGCGCACGGTGCGGAGCCCTCCTGCGTTGGTCGACGCCATACCGCCGACTGTGGCCGAATCCCGCGCAGCCAGGTCGACCCCGAACAGCAGACCGGCGCCGGCCGCGGCCCGTTGAAGGTCGGCCAGCGTCACCCCGGCTTCCACCCGCACCTGACGCTCGACGGTGTCGACATCCCCGATGCGGGTGAGCCGTTCGGTGGACAACAGCACGTCGTCGTGCTCCGGCACCGTGCCGGCCACCAGGGAGGTGCGCCCGCCCTGCACCGTCACCGCAATGCCGTCGTCGCGGCAGGCCTTGAGCACCGCGGCGACCTCCTCGGCGCTGCCCGGTCGCACCAGGGCACGCGCCGTGCCGCGGTAGCGCCCGGTCCAATCGACACTGCGGCCTGCGAGGACGTCCGGATCGGTGCTGACGTGCGCCGCGCCGACGATGGCGGACAGGCGATCGACCGGCGCGGTCATGCGACCACCTTAGGGCCGGCGCTCAGATCACCCGGTGTTGCCGATCAGTTCGACGCCGTTGCCGTTCCAGTGGAACCTGACCACGCTCTGCAGACCCATCCCGCCGGCGAAGCTCAGCGCGACGGTGTCGCCGGTGCTCTGGGTGGGGTCGAATCCGTTGAAGCCGTAGGTGTCCGGCACCCCGCTGGGGATGTACTTGCCGAGGTGGAACAGCACCGCCCGGGTGTTGGGGTTGTCGGCGTTGGTGTTCGCCTTCACGATCACCGCCGACAGCTGCGCGCACTCGTTGTAGTTCCCGGCGACCGGTTCGGGGTTCCAGCCCTGGCCGCTGCGCGGGTCCTTGGGCAGTTCGGAGACCGCCTTGGCGATCGCCGGGGCGGCCAGGTTCACCGCGCACGGATCCGGTTGCGGCGGGCCCGGCGGCGGGGGTGGTTCGGCGGGGGGCGGCACCGCCGCGCTGGTGGCCGGGGCGGACGGCAGCGGGGTCTTCGACACCGTCGAATCACCGGAACTGCACGCCCCCAGTGTCGCCGCGGCGGCCAGGCAGGCCGCCACAACCATCAGCCGCTTTCCCACACCGCAGCACGGTACCGGCGCCGTCACGGCCCATACGGCTTCGACGCGCAGACCCTCTAGACTCACAGGGCAATGACAACCGTTCAGGACGGCGCCGAATCGCCTGCTCAAACCTTCGAAGACCTGCACATTCACCCCGAGGTCCTCAAGGCCGTCACCGAGGTGGGCTACGAAACGCCTTCGGCCATCCAGGCGGCGACCATCCCGGCGCTTCTGGCGGGCAACGACGTCGTCGGCCTGGCCCAGACCGGCACCGGAAAGACTGCCGCCTTCGCGATCCCGATCCTGTCGAAGATCGACCCGGCCAGCCGCGTCACCCAGGCGCTGGTGCTGGCCCCGACCCGCGAGTTGGCCCTGCAGGTGGCCGAGGCGTTCAGCCGTTACGGGGCGCACCTCAGGATCAACGTGCTGCCGATCTACGGCGGCTCCTCCTACGTCCCGCAGCTGGCCGGGCTCAAACGCGGCGCACAGGTCGTGGTGGGAACGCCGGGCCGCGTGATCGACCATCTGGAGAAGGGCAGCCTGGACCTGTCCCATCTGGACTACCTGGTGCTCGACGAGGCCGACGAGATGCTGCAGATGGGCTTCGCCGAGGACGTCGAACGCATCCTCGCCGACACCCCGGAGTACAAGCAGGTCGCGCTGTTCTCGGCCACCATGCCACCGGGAATCAAGAAGATCACCAACAAGTACCTGCACGACCCGGTCGAGGTGACGGTCAAGTCGAAGACCCAGACCGCCGAGAACATCACCCAGCGCTATTTCCAGGTGTCCTACCCGCGCAAGATGGACGCGCTGACCCGCCTGCTCGAAGTCGAGGAGGGCGACGCGATGATCGTCTTCGTCCGCACCAAGCAGGCCACCGAGGAGGTCGCCGAGAAGCTGCGGGCCCGCGGGTTCGCGGCGGCCGCCATCAACGGCGACATCCCGCAGGCGGTCCGCGAGCGCACCATCTCGCAACTCAAGGACGGCACGATCGACATCCTGGTTGCCACCGACGTCGCCGCCAGAGGCCTTGACGTCGAACGCATCTCGCATGTGGTGAACTTCGACATCCCGCACGACCCCGAGTCCTATGTGCACCGCATCGGGCGCACCGGTCGGGCCGGCCGCTCGGGCACCGCGCTGCTGTTCGTCACCCCGCGCGAACGGCACCTGTTGAACTCGATCGAACGGGTCACCCGACAGAAGTTGGTCGAGGGCCAACTGCCGTCGGTCGAGGACGTCAACGCCCAACGGGTGGAGAAGTTCCGCGACTCGATAACCGATGCTCTCAATGCCCCGGGCTTCGACATGTTCCGCCGGTTGATCGAGGACTACGAGCGCGACAACGACGTACCGATGGCCGACATCGCGGCCGCGCTCGCGTTGCAGAGCCGCGACGGTGCCGAGTTCCTGATGACCGAGCCGCCGCCCGAGAAGAAGCGTGAACGTACCGAACGGCCAGAACGGGAACGGTCACCCCGCAAGATGCGCGACGATCTCTCCACCTACCGCATCGCCGTCGGCAAGCGCCACAAGGTGAATCCCGGTGCCATCGTCGGCGCCATCGCCAACGAGGGCGGACTGCACCGCAGCGACTTCGGCCACATCAACATCAAGGTCGATCACTCGCTCGTCGAGTTGCCCGCCCGCCTGCCCAAGGAGACCTGGAAGAAGTTGGAGAACACCCGTATCCAGGGTGTGCTGATCGACCTCAAGCCCGACCGCGGCCGCCCCTCTGGCCCCCGAGCCTCCGGCGGAAAGCCGCGCCGCCCGAAGCCATGACCGTTTCCAGCCCGGTCGACCAGGGTGGTCTCGAGGCCGTCTCGCGGGTCGACCGGGTGCCCTCGCTCACCGGGATCCGCGCCGTCGCGGCCCTGCTCGTGGTGGCCACCCACGCGGCCTACACCACCGGCAAGTACACCCACGGCTTCGTCGGTCTCGTCTACTCCCGCATGGAGATCGGCGTGCCGATCTTCTTCGTGCTGTCGGGCTACCTGCTGTTCGGGCCGTGGGTCAAGGCGGCGGCGAATGGCACCGACGGGCCGTCGCTGAAGCGGTACGCCCGAAACCGCTTCCGGCGCATCATGCCCGCCTACGTCGTGACCGTGCTGGCGGCGTACGTGGTCTACCACTTCCGCGACGGCGGACCCAACCCCGGCCACACCTGGTGGGGACTCTTCCGCAACCTCACGCTGACCCAGATCTACACCGACAACTACGGATTCGCGCTTCTGCATCAGGGCCTGACCCAGATGTGGAGCCTCGCGGTGGAAGTGGCGTTCTACGTGGCGCTGCCGTTCCTCGCCTACTTCCTCGGGGTGGTGGTGTGCCGGCGGTGCTGGCGCCCGGGTCTGCTCCTGGCCGGACTCGCCGGGCTGTCTCTGATCAGCCCGGCGTGGCTGGTGCTGGTGCACACCACCGACTTCCTGCCCGACGGCGCGAAGCTCTGGCTGCCGGCTTATCTGGGCTGGTTCATCGGTGGCATGGTGCTCACGGTGCTGGCCGCGATGGGCGTGCGGGTCTACTGGTTCGTCGCGGTGCCGCTGGCGCTGATCTGCTACGCGATCGCCTGCACGCCGATCGCCGGCGAACCGCAGACCTCGCCGACGGGCCTGGCGCAGGCGTTGGTCAAGATGGCGTTCTACGCGGCGATCGCCACCCTATTGGTCGCGCCCCTGGCGCTGGGCGACTCAGGTTGGTACTCAAGGCTGTTGGCCAGCCGGCCGATGGTGTGGCTCGGCGAGATCTCCTACGAGATCTTCCTGGTGCACCTGGTGCTGATGGAGGTCGCCATGACCGAGGTGCTGCACTGGATGGTGTACACCGGAAACACCGCAACCCTCCTGGCCGTCACCATGGCCTTGAGCATCCCGGTGGCCTGGATGCTGCACCGGCTCACCCGGGTGCGCGCCTAGTCTCCCGGAGGTCCGGGTTCGACGTTCGCCTGCGGGCAGCGCTGCGCCAGGGCGGCGACGAAGCCGGTTGCCTCAGCGCGCGAGACCGGGAGCAGCCAGGTGGCTCCGGTGTCGTCGGTGACGAAAACGTGCAAACCGGTGCGTGCTGATCCGTCATCGGGCGCCCACGATGCTTTCGGGACGGCGCGGGCGACCATCAGTCTGATCGACCGGATGCGCTGAGGCTGGCTGTCCAGGATGCGCCGCAGCCGGCCGATATGGCGGTGTTGCCGCCAGAACGCCCCATAGATCAGCAGCCCTGCGACGGCGAGAAAGAAGATCGTCCCGGCCACCCCGGCCGCCCGCCCCCAGCCTCGGCCCAGCGACGGGTCAGACCCGATCCCGGCCGCGATGAGGAGACACAGGACCGCGGTAATCACCATCGAGCCCCGCATCCTGGTCGAGGACCGGCCCAGCCGGCGCAGCAGCGGCGCTACGGCGGCCGGCGGATCAACCGGGTTGGTCATCGTCGTTCCCCCGCGGGATGAGGTCCGGACGCCAGCGACGGTTGAATCCCTCCCCGAGGGCGTTGTAGCGGATCGCCTCGGCGAGGGGTTCCAGGCCGGCTGGCCCGTCCCGCTGCCAGGCCGCTACCTCGTCGGGTTCGAGCAGTACCGCCCTCTCGTAGAGTCCGACCGTCCCGCAGAGCACCGTCAACACCAATCCCTCGTCGATTTCCTCGAGGGTCCAAGACCAGGCCTCGTCGTGCAGCCGCCGACGTCCCGTCATTCGGTCACGGTAACGCGCAATGCGCGTCAGATGACCGCACCTGGGTTGAGAATCCCGTCGGGGTCGAGTGCCGCCTTGATCCGGCGGTTGAGTTCCATGGCTTCCGGGCCCAGTTGCCCGGCCAGCCACGGCTTCTTCAGCCGGCCCACCCCGTGTTCGCCGGTAATGGTGCCGCCCAATGCGATCGCGAGGTCCATGATGTCGCCGAAGGCCTTCTCGGCACGCGCGGTCATCGCCGCGTCGGCGGGGTTGTAGACGATCAACGGGTGCGTGTTCCCGTCACCGGCGTGCGCGATCACCGAGATCGTCAGATCCGCCTCAGCGGCGATCTTGGCGACCCCGGCGACCAGTTCGGCGAGCCTGGGAAGTGGCACGCCGACGTCCTCCAACAGCAGTGAGCCCTTGGCCTCCACGGCGGGGATGGCGTAGCGGCGGGCCGCTACGAACGCCTCACCCTCGACCGGATCGGAGGTTGAAAAGCATTCGGTGGCACCGGCTTCGGTGAATACCCGCGCCATGAACTCGGCGTCCTCGGCGCCGGCCGCGCCGCGGTCGTCGGAGGCGGCCACCATCATCGCGGCGGCATTGCGATCCAGGCCCATCCGCAGTTTGTCCTCGACCGCGTTGATGGACACCGCATCCATGAACTCCAGCATCGAGGGCCGGATCTTGCCGGTGATCTCGACGACGGAACCCGCTGCGGCCTCCACCGAGTCGAAGGTCGCCACCACGGTCGCCGAGGTGCGCTGCGGAGGGAGCAGTCGCAGGGTCACCTCGGTGACCACGCCGAGGGTTCCCTCGCTGCCGACGAAGAGCTTGGTCAGACTCAGGCCGGCGACGTCCTTCAGTCGCGGTCCACCAAGGCGCACGGCGGTGCCGTCGGCAAGCACCACCTGTAGGCCGAGCACGTAATCGGTTGTGACGCCGTACTTCACGCAACACAGGCCGCCTGCGTTGGTGGCGACGTTGCCGCCGATACTGCAGATCTCAAACGACGACGGGTCCGGCGGATACCACAGCCCGTACTCGGCGACGGCCTTCTTGACCTCGGCGTTGAGCAGGCCGGGCTGGACCACCGCGGTGCGGGTGACCGGGTCGACGGTGATCCCCCGCATCTTCTCGGTGGACAGCACGATCCCGCCGTCCACCGCGGTCGCGCCACCGGAGAGTCCACTGCCGGCCCCCCGCGGAACGACCGGAACCCGGTGCGCACTGGCCCAGCGCAGAACCGCCTGCACCTCTTCGGTTTTCGTGGGTCGCGCAACTGCCAGCGGGGTACCGGCGTCGGGATCCAGCGCCCGGTCGTGCCGGTAGGAAGCCAGGATGTCCGGATCGGTGACCAGGACAGTGTCGTCGGGGCCGCCGAGTTGGGCCATGAGGTCGGCTAGTGGGTATTGCACAGGCCCAATCGTAGGGTCCGAAACGCAGCCCGAGGCGGCGGTGCCGGTGCCGGAACGGCCGTGACGTGCTGCCACACCACCTCCGCCGACGCGGAGAGTGGCGTTGTGAGTTCGAAGGAATGGGTTGTCGCCACGATCAGGCTGCCGGGGCCTCGTCGAGTTCCCGCAGTGCCGGGATCCACGGTGCGGCCAATCCGATCAGCAGGATCGGTACCGCCAGCACCAGGAAGGTGGCCCGCAGGCCGAACGAGTCGATCAGCGGTCCGGCGAGCATGAACCCCACCGGGCCCGCCGCGTACGTCATCGACGTCATCACCCCGACCACCCGTCCGCGCATGCTCTCCGGGGTGCGGGTCTGCATCACCGAGTTGTAGATCGGCCCGATCGGGCCGTACACCAGACCGACGAGGGCGCACAGCGCCAGGATGATCCCCAGCGGTGGCAGCACGGAGATGACCAGGCTCGCCACTCCGAAGGTCAGCACCGCGGTGAGGACGGTGGCGCGGCGGCTGGCGATCCGGGACAGCACCGTCCAGCTCAGCGCGCCGACCAGCCCGCCGATCGACAACGCCATCAGCACCCAGCCGAGCTGTCTGGGCTCGTTGCGGTCGGTGAAGTACTTGGGGAACAGCACGCTCTCCATCGGTAGGTACAGCGCGGTGACCGAGAGGTCGATCAGGCCGAGGGTTCGCAGAACCTTGTTGTGCCACACGAACTTCAGGCCCTCGATCACCCCGAACACCACGCTGTCGGGCTGCTCGTCGGGATCAGGCCGGTCGGCACCGGGCAACCGCAGCCAGGCCATCGTGAGGATCGATAGGCCGAACGCCGCGGCGGTGATCCACATGGTGTTGACGCCGCCGATGGTGGCGATCAGCAGGCCGCCGATACCCGGGCCGGTGATGTAGGCGAGGTTGAACGCCGCCTCATAGACGCTGTTGGTGTGGTCCAGGGTCCAACCGGCCCGCGCGGCCGCCTCGGGCAGCATCGACTGGCGGGCGGTCATCCCGCCGGGGTCGAAGAACGACCCGGCCGCGGCGAGCCCGGCCAGGACCACGGTGGTCAACGCGCCGAGGCCCTGCGCCACCACCAGGATCGGGATGGCGGCCACCGACGCCGCCGACATGAAGTCCGACAGCATCGCGACCCGGCGCCGGCCCAGGAAGTCCACCGCGGTGCCGGCCACCAGCGTTGCCAGCAGCAACGGAAGAGTCGCGGCCGCCGCGACCACCGAGGCGTCGGTCGCACTGCCGGTGCGCTGGAGCACCAGCCAGGGGAAAGCCACCATCGAGATGCCGTTCGCACCCGCGGCCAGGAACGCCGACACCAGGATCAGCAGGACCGGGCCGCGTGAAGTGCTCATCGCAGGCAGCATAGATTCGTGAGCCCGCATCCACATCCGCGAACCGGCGAGGAGTTCGACTCCCCGGTTCCGCCCGGCACCGGTTGGCCCGGGGACCCCGCGACGGCGGCCACACCGGTGGCCCGCGATGCCGCCGACGTCGTGCGGTTGGCCGCCGCCACGTCCGATCTCGACGATCTCAACGCCGGCATCAGCGTCTGCCGCGCCTGCCCGCGACTGGTCGTCTGGCGTGAGGAGACGGCCCTGCTCAAGCGCCGTGCGTTCGCCGACCAGCCCTATTGGGGCAGGCCGATCTGCGGGTGGGGCGCGGCTGAACCGCGGATCCTGATTCTGGGACTGGCGCCCGCCGCGCACGGCGGGAACCGGACCGGTCGCGTCTTCACCGGTGACAGATCCGGCGATCAACTGTTCGCCGCGCTGCACCGCGCCGGACTGGTCAACTCGCCGCTGAGTGTGGACGCGGCGGACGGGTTGTCCACCAAGCACATTCGGATCGCGGCGGCCGTGCGCTGCGCGCCTCCCGGTAATGCGCCCACCCCTGCCGAACGTGTCACCTGCCAGCCGTGGCTGGACGCCGAATGGCGGCTGATCCAGCCGTCGGTGCGGGTCATCGTGGCCCTCGGCGGGTTCGCGTGGCAGGCAGCGCTCCGCCTGCTCGGCGAAAAGCCGACGGCGGCGCCGAAATTCGGCCACGGGGTCGTTGCCGAACTGGCCGGCGTGTCTCTGGTGGGCTGCTACCACCCCAGCCAGCAGAACATGTTCACCGGACGTTTGACGCCTGCGATGCTCGACGACGTGTTCGGCGTCGCCCGCCGGATGACGATGACGGCCGCTCGGCGGCCGGAGGAGGAGTCCGGCGGTTGATCAGGGAGCGAGCCGGATTATCGGGATGGCGCGTGTGGTCCTGGCCTGATAGGCGTCATAACGATCGGCATTGTTGGCGTTTACGATTCGCCAGAGCCGCGCATAGTCGGGATCCCCGGGCAGCACCGCGGAGGCCGTGACCCCGAACCGTTTGGGCCCGACGTTGATCTCGACCCGCGGATGGGCCTTGAGGTTGTGATACCAGGCCGGGGAGCGGCGATCACCGCCGTTGGAGGCCACGACCAGATAGTCCGCCCCGTCTCGGGCATAGGACAGCGAGTGGGTGCGCGGCAGTCCGGTCTTTGCGCCGACGGTGTGCAGCAGCAGGCTGTTCGGCGCACCCGGGATGCGGTGCCCGATCCAGCCACCACTGCGCTGATACACCGCATCGTGCACGCGCACGAACGTCCCGAGCGCCCAGTCGGACAGCCCGCTCATCTCAGCGCCGCCAACGCGTCGCGCAGCAGCCGGCCGCTGGCCTCCCGGTCCGGGTCGCGGCGCAGCACCATGCCCTTGACGAAGGCAGCCTTGTCGCCGTCGCGCCGCGGCACCACGTGCAGGTGAATGTGGAACACCGACTGGAATGCCGACTTGCCGTCGTTGATGGCGAAGTTGGTGCCCGTCGCGCCCAGCCCGGACGCCCGAGCCGCCTTGGCGATCCGCTGCCCGACCACCGCCATCCCGGCCAGCGTCTCCGCCGGGGTGTCGGTGAGGTCGACGGTGTGCCGCTTGGGGATCACCAGGGTGTGGCCACGGGTGAACGGGCGGATGTCGAGGAAGCCGAGATAGTCGTCGTCCTCGTAGATGCGGATGGCCGGAGCCGTCCCGGCGACGATCTCGCAGAACACACAGGCCATGCCGACCACCGTAACGGTTGAGCCGTTCGCCCAGCGGCTACGCTGCGTCGAGTGGACGCCACCGACCTCGCCTTCGCCGGCGCAGCCGAACAGGCCCGCATGCTCGGGGCGGGCACGATCACCGCGCCCGCGCTGGTGGAGCTCTACCTCGACCGGATCACCCGGCTGGACCGGGAACTGCGCAGCTACCGCGTCGTGATGGCCGACCGGGCCCGCGAGGAGGCCGCATCCGCCCAGGATCTGCTCGACGCCGGCGAACGGCTGCCCCTGCTCGGCGTGCCGATCGCCATCAAGGACGACAGCGACGTCGCCGGGGAGTTCACCTGCTACGGCAGCAGCGCCTACGACCTGGAGGCCACCTCCGACTCGACGGTGGTGCGGATGCTGCGGGAGGCCGGCGCGGTGATCCTCGGCAAGACCGCCGTGCCGGAGATGATGCTGTGGCCGTTCACCGAGACGGTGAACTTCGGCGCGACCCACAACCCGTGGGACACCGCGTACACCCCGGGTGGGAGCAGCGGGGGCAGCGGTGCCGCGGTGGCAGCCGGGCTGGCGCCGCTGGCGCTGGGGTCCGACGGCGCCGGATCCATCCGCATTCCCGCCGGCTGGTGCGGGCTCTTCGGGCTCAAGCCCCAGCGCGGACGGATCCCGATCGGCGAGGGCGAGGATCCGTGGAACGGGCTGAGCGTCAACGGTCCGCTGGCCCGCACGGTCGAGGACGCCGCGCTGTTCCTCGACGTGACCAACACCCAGAAGGCTCCCCGCGGCGGGTTCGTCAAAGCGGCCGCCCGCAAGCCGACGAAGTTGCGAATCGCGTTGAGCACCAAGCTTCCTCCGACCATGGTGGCGCGGGTCGGGCGTCCGCAGCAGCGGGCGCTCGACGGCGTTGAGAGGTTGCTTCGCGAACTGGGTCACGAGGTGTTCTGGCGTGATCCGGACTACCCGGCCTGGGCGATGTACGGCCATGTGCTGCCCCGAATGTGGCACGGGGTGTACCAGGAGGTGCGCAAGCTCGCCTACCCGGAGCGGCTGGAGCCGCGGACCCGCCACATCGCCCGGATCGGTTCGATGATCTCGGACCGCCAGATGGAGAAGGTGCGAGCGGCCGAGCCCACTCTGGCGGCGCGCGTGCAGTCGATCTTCGACGACTTCGACGTCGTGATCACCCCGGGCGCGGCCACCGGGCCCTCGCGGATCGGCCAGTACCAGCACCGCGGCGGGGTCAGCACCCTGGCCATGGTGGCCTCCCGGGTTCCGTACTTCGCGGTGTTCAACGCCACCGGCCAGCCCGCGGCGTCCGTGCCGTGGTTCCTGGACGGCGAAAGTCTGCCCGTCTCAGTGCAACTCGTCGGCCGGCCCTCCGATGAGGCGACCCTGCTGTCGCTCAGCGCGCAGATCGAGGCGGCCCGCCCCTGGGTCGGTCATCGGCCACCGGTCTCATGACGTTGGACGTCGAGGCCGCCGGGTTGCTCGACGGCCTTGACGGCGACGCCCGCGAGGAACGCGCGCAGCTGATTCCCTGGCTGCTGGAACAGGGCATCGGCGTCGACGAGATCAGGGAGTCCTACTCGCCCATGCTGATTCCGGCGCGCCGAGCACTCGGCGACGACGGGTCCTATGTGTCGGCCCGGGAGATCAGCGCCCAGGTGGGGCTCGAACTCGGCCAGCTGACCCGGTTTCAGCGCGCCGCGGGTCTACCGCACGTCGATGACCCGGACGCCAAAGTATTCATGAACCCGGACGCCGACAGTGCCGTCCACATCAAGCGGTTCCTCGATCTCGGCATCGACCCGGACCTGATGCTCAACGTCGTTCGTGTCCTCACCCAGGGCCTCGCCAGCGCCGCCGAGGTCATGCGCGCCGCCGCCCTGGCCGCGGTGCTGCATCCCGGCGCCACCGAACTGGACACCGCCCGCGGCACACAAGGGCTGGCCAGTGTGGCGGCGCCGCTCCTGGGCCCGATGATCCAGGATCTGCTGCTCCTGCAGCTGCGACGCACGATGGAGACCGAGGCGCTCAACGCCGGCGAACGGGCCGCCGGTGCGCCGCTGCCCGGGGCTCGTCCGGTGGCGGCGGCCTTCGCCGACCTCGTCGGCTTCACCGCCCTGGGCGAGACGGTGCCCGCCGAGGAGCTCGAACAGCTCGCCAACCGGCTGACGGAACTCGGTCACGACGTCGCCACACCGCCTGTGCGTTTCATCAAGACGATCGGCGACGCGGTCATGTTCGTGTCGCCGGACACCGCCGCACTGGTGGATGCCGTTCTGACCCTGGAGCAGGCCGCGGCGGCCGACGGGCAGCTGCCCCGGCTGCGGGTCGGGGTGGCCTACGGATCGGCGGTGAGCCGAGCCGGCGACTGGTTCGGCAGCCCGATCAACCTGGCCAGCAGGGTGACGTCGGCGGCTCGACCCGGAGCGGTGCTCGTCTCCGAGGCCGCCCGCGAGGAGATCGGCGAGGACAGCCGGTTCAGATGGTCGTTCGCGGGCGCGAAGCGGCTGAAGGGCGTCGGTGGAGAGACCAAGCTCTACCGGGTCCGGCGGGCCGCGGAGGCGGGGGCGACAAAGAACCCAGAAGAAACGGTCACCGCCTAGAGGTTGCGGGTGTCAGCGCTTACGCAGCACCGACCAGCCGCCCGCCACCAGTGCGGCGACGAGCAGCACGATGGCCCAGCCCGGGCTCACCAACCACCACACCAGGGCGGCGGCGATGAGGACGGGCGACACCGCCACCAGAACCATCGCCGGGTGCTGACGGACGACGTCGCGTGCCGCGCGGGCTCGCTGAGGGTCGATCTCTTTTCCTGCCATTTGCCCATTATTCAAAGCCGGCGCCACCGGCCGGGTCACTTCGGGCTCACTGCTCGTGATCGCCTGCAGCGAACACCACTTGACCACCGTTGCAACGATGTAATCATGTAATTCATGAAAGCAAATCGATTCCATACCCGCCGGCCCGGCGGCTGGCAGCAAGCCGACCAACCCGACGCCGGCGACGCGCCGGAATGGTTCGCCGGGCGCCTGCCGGACGGCTGGTTCAGCTCCGACCCCGTGGTGACCGTCGACCGTGAGGAGATCACCGTGGTCGGCCGCTTGGCCGAGTCAGCGGGCGACGAGTCGTCCGCCCGCGCGACCGGACGGGTCGCCCGGTTCCGTGAGGACACCCGCGCCGAACGCATGCGCATCGCCGACGAGGCGCAGGCGCGCTTTGGGCGCACGGTGTCCTGGGGCGTCGACATCGGCACCGACGAGGGGCCGGAGCGAATCCTGTTCACCCACCTGGCCGTTCCGGTGATGACGCGCCTCAAGCAGCCCGAACGCCAGGTGCTCGACACCCTGGTCGACGCCGGCGTGGCCCGGTCGCGTTCGGACGCGCTCGCGTGGTCGGTCCGGCTTGTCGGCGAGCATGCCGAGGAGTGGCTGGGCAAGCTGCGCGCCGCCATGGCGGAGGTCGACGACCTCCGGGCCCAGGGCCCGGGCCTGTAGGGCGCCTCAGGCCTGCGTCATCGCCCAGTACGCGCCCCGGCGCGCCAGCAGGTCGGCCGGAGTGCCCTGCTCCACGATCCGCCCGGAGTCCATCACGATGATGAGATCCGCGTCGCGGATCGTAGAGAGCCGGTGGGCAATGATGAAACTCGTTCGGCCACGGCGCAGTTCGATCATTGCCTGCTGCACCTGCGCCTCCGTGCGGGTGTCCACCGAGCTGGTGGCCTCGTCCAGGATCAGCAGTTGCGGCCCCGCCAGGAACGCGCGCGCAATCGTGATCAACTGCTTCTCACCGGCGCTGATGGTGCCGCCGTCGTCCCCGACCCGGGTGTCCAGACCTTCCGGAAGCGAACGCGCGAACCGGTCGACGTAGGCCACGCGGGCCGCGGCGCCGATCTCCGCGCCGGTGGCATCCGGCCGGCCGAAGGCGATGTTCTCGGCGATGGTGCCGGCGAACAGCCAGGTGTCCTGCAGCACCAGGCCGATTCGCGACCGCAGCGACTGCCGACTGACCTCGGTGATGTCGCGGCCGTCGATCAGAATCCGGCCGGAGTCCACGTCATAGAACCGCAGCAGCAGATTCACCAGCGTGGTCTTGCCGGCGCCGGTGGGGCCGACGATCGCCACCGTGCTGCCCGGTTCGGCGACGAAGGACACGTGGTCGATCACCGGCGTGCCCGGCCGGTAGGAGAAGCTGACGTCGGAGAATTCGATCCGGCCGATCCGGGGCGGCAATTCAGTTGGGGGGGAGGGCTTCTCCTCAGGTTCGCCGAGGAAGTCGAACACCCGTTCCGCGCTGGCCACTCCGGACTGCAGGGTGTTGTACATGCCCGCGACCTGCGTCAGCGGCTGGTTGAACTGGCGTACGTACTGGATGAACGCCTGGACGCTGCCCAGGGTGATCTGTCCGGTCGCCACCTGATAGCCGCCCACCACCGCGACGGCGACGTAGCTGAGGTTGCCGATCAGCATCGTCGCCGGCGCCACCAGTCCCGAGAAGAATTGGGCGCCGAAGCCGGCGTGGTAGACGTCGGTATTCAGCTCGTCGAATCGCGCTGTGGCCGAGGCCCGGTGGCCGAACGTCCGCACCACCGTAAACCCGCTGTAGGTCTCTTCGACGTGGGCGTTGAGCCGGCCCGTGTTGGCCCACTGGGCGACGAACAGGGTGCGGGAGCGGCGGGTGATGGCGCGGACCACCAAGAGCGACAGGGGAACCAGTGCGACAGTGATCAGTGCCAGCAGCGGTGAGACGACGACCATCATCACCAATACCGCAACCAGCGTGAGCGCCGCCGTGAGCAGTTGGCTGACCGTCACCGACACCGAGGTCTGGATGTTGTCGACGTCGTTGGTGACCCTGCTGAGCAACTCCCCCCGCTGCCGGGAGTCGAAGTACGCCAGCGGCAGCCGGTGGATCTTTGCCTCGACATCGGCCCGCAGCGTCGTGATGGTGCGCTGCACGATCACGTTGAGGAGGCGGGCCTGGCCCCAGATGAGTGCTGCGGCAATCACATACAGCACCAGCGCCAGTAACAGGGTGCGGCCGACGGCGGCGAAGTCGACGCCGCGGCCCGGCGTAACATCCATCCGCGACAGCATGTCGGCGAAGGTGGCGTCCCCGCGGGCCCGCGCCGCGGCGACGGCCTGCTCCTTGGTGATGCCCGCCGGCAGGGTTCGGCCGATTGCGCCGTTGAACAACAGGTCGGTGGCGTGCCCGAGCACCCGCGGCCCGATGACCGACAACGCGATCCCGCCCAGCGACATCAAGAGGACGGCCGCCAGCAGCCGGCGGTGCGGGGACAGCCGGCCGAACAGCCGAAGGGCCGAGCCGATGAAGTCCCGGGACCGTGCGTTGGTGGGGTCGGCCATCATCGCCCGGACTCCCGGGCGCATCGGGGGCGCCGTCATCGCGGACCGCCGGCGTCGACGTATTGCGAATCGACCAGCTCCGCATAGACCGGGCAGTGGCCGATCAGCTGCTCGTGGGTGCCCCGGCCCACCATGCGGCCCTCGTCGAGAACCACGATGTGGTCGGCCCTGGAAACCGTCGAAACACGTTGGGCGACAATGATGACGGTCGCGTCGGCCGATACGTCGTGCAGCGCGGCGCGCACCCGCGCGTCGGTGTGCACGTCGAGCGCCGACAGGGCGTCGTCGAACACGTAGATCGCCGGCCGGCGGATGACGGCGCGGGCGATCGCCAGGCGCTGGCGCTGACCGCCGGAGAAGTTGACGCCACCCTGGGCCACCCGCATGGCCAGCCCGTCGGGATGGGCGCGGACGAAGTCGTCTGCGGCCGCCACCTGCAGGGCCGCCCACATCTCCTCGTCGCTCGCATCGGCCTTCCCGTACCGCAGGTTGTCGGCGACGGTTCCGGAGAACAGATATCCGCGCTGCGGCACCAGCCCCATGGACGCCCAGAGATCCTCGGAGTCGCAGTCCCTGAGGTCGATGCCGTCCAGTCGGACCGATCCGGCGGTGACGTCGTGCAGTCCGCAGATCAGGCCGACCAGGGTGGACTTCCCCGATCCGGTTCCCCCGACGATCGCCGTCGTCGTCCCCGGGCGAGCGGTGAACGTAATCCCTTGGAGCACAGAATCTTCGGCGCCCGGATAGCGGAATGTGACCCCGTCGAGTTCCAGCACGCCCCGACCGCTCCGGGCCGGGTGGCGCGCCGAGGCCGGATTGTCGTCCGGAGTCGGGGTGTCGAGCACTTCGGTGATCCGTTCGGCGCACACCGCCGCCCGGGGCAGCATCACCAGCACCAGGGTGGCCATCAGGACCGCCATCAGAATCTGCATGAAGTAGGACAGGAAGGCGATCAGCGAGCCCACCTGAATGTGGCCGGCGTCGATGCCCAGGCCGCCGAACCAGATCAGCGCCACGCTGGAGAGGTTGATGGTCAAGGTGGTGACCGGCAGCATGAGCGCCTGCCAGTTACCCGCCGTCAACGCGGCGTTGGAGACCGCCTCGTTCGCCGCGGCGAAGCGCTGCTGCTCGAACGGTTCCCGCGCGAAGGCCCGCACCACCCGGATGCCCGACAACTCCTCGCGCAACACCCGGTTGATGCCGTCGATGCGCTGCTGCATGCTCCGGAAGATCGGCAGCAGTCGCGACACGATCAGGTAGTTGCCGACAGCCAGCACCGGAACGCTGACCAGCAGCAGCCAGGACAGCCGGGCGCTTTGATGAATCGCCATGGCGACGCCGCCGACGCACATGATCGGCGCGGTCACCACCACGCTGGCCGTCATCTGCACCAGCACCTGGATCTGCTGCACGTCGTTGGTGGTCCGGGTCAGCAGAGACGGCGCCGAGAAACGGTTGGCATCGCTCTCCGAGAAGCCGAGCACGCGGCGGAACATGGCCGAGCGCAGGTCGCGGCCGACGCCCATCCCGGTCCGGGAGCCGAAGTACACCGCGGCGACCGCGCAGAGGGCCTGCGCCCCGGTGACCGCGAGCATCACCACACCCAGCCGGGCGATCAGCCCGGTGTCGCCCTTGGCGACCCCGTCGTCGATCAGCGCGGCGTTCACGGTCGGCAGATACAGCGACGCGCACGTGCTCAGTGTTTGCAGAAGGATCACCGCGGCCACCAGCCACCGGTACGGCGGCACGAACCGCCGTAGCAGCGCCAGGAGCATTTCGCTACTGTCCCACACCGCGGCGAGGCGGCAAACAGCCAGTTCAGGCCGTGTCCCGGCGGTGGGTACCGTCGCTGCCGCTACAGTGCATGCTGTGAGAACCAGCGGGTCCGCATGACAGCGGCGCGTACTTTCGCGGCCGGGCTGGCCGTCCTGGCCATCGGTGCGCTTCCGGCGTGTTCCTCGTCATCGTCGAATCCCGAGCAGCCGCAGGGTCAGGAGCCGGGGCAGAGCGGTCCGGCCTCCGGGGAGGGCAAACACGGCCCGATGTTCCCCGAGTGCGGCGGTGTCAGCGATCAGACGATTGCCGAGCAGACCCGGGTCGGTGGTCTGGTGAAAACCGCCGTCAACTCGGTCGGCTGCCAGTGGCTGGCCGGCGGCGGGATCCTGGGCCCACATTTCTCCTTCTCCTGGTATCGCGGCAGCCCGATCGGGCGGGAACGCAAGACCGAGGAGCTGACCCGCACCAGCGTGGACGACATCAACATCGAGGGACACGACGGCTGGGTCGCGGTGGGAACCGATCCGCAGCTCGGTGACAACCTGTGCGAGGTCGCGATCGGCTTCAACGACGACTTCATCGAGTGGTCGGTGAGCTTCGCGCAGAAGCCCTATCCGCCGGCCTGCGACGTGGCCAAAGAGCTGACCCGCCAGTCGATTGTGAACGCCAAGAAATGAGCCATTCGATGCGTCGTCGTCTGACAGCGGCCGCGGCTGCCGCGTTGCTCGCTCCCGCGTTGCTCGCCGGCTGCGCCAAGACCGTCGACGGCACCGCGATGAAGTCCGGACGAGGGCCCGCGCGCGGTGACAATTCCGCGGACAAGTATCCGAACCTGCTCAAGGAATGCGACGTGCTCACCTCGGATGTGCTGGCCAAGACGGTCGGCGCCGATCCGCTGGACATCCAGAGCACCTTCGTCGGCGCGGTCTGCCGCTGGCAGGCGGCCAACCCGGCCGGCCTGATCGACATCACCCGGTTCTGGTACGAGGAGGGCAGCCTGGACAACGAGCGCAAGGTCGCGGACTTCCTCAAGTACAAGGTTGAGAACCGCGCCATCAACGGCATCGCGTCGATCGTCATGCGCGCCAACGACCCCAACGGCGCGTGCGGCGTGGCCAGTGACGCGGCGGGCGTGGTGGGCTGGTGGATCAACCCGCAGGCTCCCGGGATCGACGCGTGCGGTCAGGCGATCAAGCTCATGGAGCTGACGCTGGCCACCAACAGCTGAGCTAGCGCGGGACGTGGAATGACACCAGCTCCCCGCTGCTGAGTTGGACTCCGGCCCACTCGCCGGGCACCCGGAGCACCGCAATCGCCGACGTCGGGTACTTCAGCGCGATCTGCTCGGCCGAACCGCGGTCGCTGCCCGGCCCGGCAAGCCCCAGCGCCAGGTGACTCGTCGTCGGCTCGTGCCCCACCACCAGCAGGGTGGAGACGTCGTCGGGGACCTTGTTGATCTCGTCGATCACGTCGCCCGGGCTCGCCCCGTAGAGGCGGTCCAGGAAACTCGTCGGCGCCTCGGCGCCGGTGCGGGCCAGCGTCTGGCGCGTGCGCAGCGCTGACGAACACAGCACGGCGTCGATCGGCGGAACGTTCTCGCGCAGCCAGTCCCCGGCCAGTGCGGCCTCCCGTTCGCCACGGTCGGCGAGGGGACGGTCGTGGTCGTCGACGCCTGCCGGATAGGCCGATTTCGCGTGTCGCATCAGCACCAGGGTTCTCATCCGCATCACGTTAGACCCGCCGGCGAGGAGATCGGCTGCACATGCCGATCGAGGTCCCAGGAGTTGTCGGAGCCCGGTCATACACTCGCGCCACTATGAAGTTCTTGCACACCGCGGACTGGCAGCTCGGGATGACGCGGCACTTTCTGGAGGGGGAGGCGCAGGCCCGGTACTCCGCCGCGCGCCGCGACGCGATCGTCGCCATCGGCGCGCTGGCCCGGGAGACCGGCGCGGAGTTCGTGGTGGTCGCCGGAGATGTGTTCGACGCCAATCAGTTGGCTCCGAAGGTCGTCAGCCAGTCGCTCGACGCCATGCGCGCCATCGACGTCCCGGTGTACCTGCTGCCCGGCAACCACGATCCGCTGGATGCGTCCTCGGTGTACACCAGTGAGTTGTTCGTCACGGAATGCCCGAAGCATGTGACGGTGCTCGACCGCGCCGGCGTATGGGCGGTTCGCCCGGGCGTGGAGATCCTCGCCGCGCCGTGGCGGTCGAAGAAGCCCACCACCGATCTGACGGCGGAGGTTCTCGCCGGGGTGCAGGCCGACGGCACTGCCCGGATCCTGCTCGCCCACGGCGCCGTCGATTCTCTCGACCCGGATCGCGACAACCCCGCGCGCATCGCGTTGGCGGGGCTCACCGCCGCCATCGACAGTTCCGCGATGCACTATGTGGCCCTGGGCGACAAGCACTCGCGGACCTGCGTGGGCGAGAGCGGCCGCGTCTGGTACTCCGGATCACCCGAGGTCACCGACTACGACCACAAGGAAGCCGATTCCGGTTCCGTGCTGGTCGTCGACATCGATCTCGACGACCCGGCGCACCCGGTGACCGTCGAATCCCGTTCAGTCGGCGCATGGCGGTTCGTCACCCTTCGACGCGAGATCAACAACAGCCGTGACCTCGCCGACCTCGACCTCAACCTCGACCAGCTGCCCGACAAGGAACGCACCGTGGTCAAGCTCGGTCTGGTCGGCACGCTCACCGTCACCGATCGCGCGGCGCTCGACGCCACCATCGACCGGTATTCCCGGCGGTTCGCCTCGCTGTGGATGTGGGAACGGCACACCGACATCGCCGTCGTGCCGGCCGATGGCGAGTTCGACGACCTGGGGATCGGCGGGTTCGCCGCCGACGCGGTCGCCGAACTCGTCGACACCGCGCGTTCCGGGTCGGCCTCCGCCGACACCGCACGCGGGGCGCTCGCCCTGCTGCTGCGCCTGCGGGACGGGAACGCGGCGTGATCCTGCACCGGCTGCGGCTCACGAACTTCCGCGGCGTGGCCGACCGGGAGATCGCCTTCCCGGACCACGGCGTGGTGGTGGTGTGCGGTCCCAACGAAGTCGGCAAGACCTCGATGCTCGAGGCGCTCGATCTCCTGCTGACTTACCGGGACCGTTCCAACCACCGCGACGTCAAGGCGGTCAAACCTGCCAATGCCGACGTAGGTGCCGAGGTTGAGGCTGAAATCAGCACCGGCCCTTACCGTTTCGTGTACCGCAAGCGATTCCACAAGGGAGCCAGGACTGAGCTGGACATCATCGAACCCCGGCGTGAGCAGTTGTCCGGCGACGATGCGCACGAGCGGGTGGAGGCGATGCTCGCCGAGACGCTCGACACCAAGCTGTGGGATGCCCAGCGGGTGCTGCAGTCGGCGTCGACCCATGCGGCGAACCTGTCCGGGTCCGACGCCCTCTCCCGCGCACTGGACGCCGCGGCGGGGGAGACCGACGTCGCCCCCGCGGGTGACGAGGCGCTGCTGATCGACCGCATCGATGCCGAGTACCTGAGGTACTTCACCGGCACCGGCCGCCCGACCGGTGCGTGGAAGGCCGCCACCGAACGCGTGAAATCCGCCGCGGCCGAGGTGGAGCGCTGGGCGCAGGCCGTGGCGGACGTCGACGATCGGGTGTCTCGCCACGAGGCGCTGACCGTGACGCTGAAGGACTTCGAGGATTCCCTGGCGCCGGCGACCGCACGGCTGACCCTGGCCCGCACCGCGCAGGAGGCACTCACCGTGCTGCGCGAGCAGTTGCGTCAGGCCAGCCAGGCCGCCGAGACGGCGGCCGCCAAGAGCGTCACCTCGCGGATGGCCAACGGGTCCCGCCGGCAGCTGATCGCCGACGCCGAAACCCGCGGCGCGACGTTGCTCGCGCTGCAAAACGAACTCGCCGAGGCGCAGCGGACCGAGTGCGAGGCCAAGCAGGTCGCGGCAGCGGCTGCGGAGGCTGCCGAGCAGGCCGGTGACGCGCTGGACGGTGCCCGGCTGCGCCTCGAGGCGGCGCAGGCCGCCGCGAAGGCCTGCCTCGCGCGCGACGAGGCGGACCGGCTGGCGGCCCGCGTCACCGGCATCGAGAACGTCGAGGCCGAGCTCGCCGGGATCACCGAGCAGTTGGCGGCGATCACGCTCACTCCTGCCATGCTGGCCGGCATCGAAGAGCGGTGGTCGGCCGTTCAGCGCATCGACGCACAGCTGCAGGCCGACGCTGCGGTGGTCGAGTTCACCGCGCCGGCCGATCTCGACATCGTCGTCGACGGCCGGGTCCGCGCCCTCACGGCGGGCGAGAGCTGGACACAGCCGGCATCAGCCGCCGTGGTGGTGGATGTGCCCGGTGTGCTCAGTGTGCGCATCGATCCGGGTGTCACCGCGGTGAAGCTGCTCGCGGATCTCGATGCGGCCCAACAGCTTCTGGACTCCCACCTGACGGCAGCCGGGGTCCCGGATGTGCAGGCTGCCCGGGAGCTCGATGCGCGGCGCCGCGCCCTCACCGAAGCCCGCAGCGCTCTCACCGCCAAACTCGAGGGCCTCTGTGCCGGGGAGGACGCCGCGGTGTTGCGTGATCGGCTCACCGAGCTTCGCGCCGCCGCCGCCGACCAATCCCTCGACACCGAGACCGCCGCCGCGGAGTTGAGAGCGGCCGACGAGGCGCTGCGCGCTGCCAAGGCCGCCGCCGAGCCCACCCAGAGCAGCGCTGCCGCCGCAGCCGCGGCGGTGACCGCGGCGTCCACCGCCGCCACCGTTCTGCGCGACCGCCTCGCGACCGCGAAGGGCGAATTCGCCACGGTGCGTGACCAATTGGCGACGCTGCGGGCCGCCGTCTCCGACGAGGCCGTCGCCGAGCAAGCCACCGCCGACGCCGAGGAACAGCGCAAGGCTGGCGAGGCCGTGGCCGATCTCACCGGACGATATGCAGCCGCCGAGCCGGACACGGTCGAGGCCGAACTCGCCGCCGCCGCGGCGGCAGTCGAGGCGATCAGCGCCGAACGCGACGACACCAAGCTTGAGCTGCACACCCTGACCGCCGAGTTGCGGGTCATCGGCACCGAAGGACGGCAGGGCCGGCTGGACGAGGCCCGTGCCGAACTCCAGCGGGCGCACGCCGAGCACACCCGCATCCGGGAGCGGGCTGAGTCCGCCGAGCTGTTGCGCAGCACAATGATCCGCCACCGTGACAACACTCGCCGGCGCTACATCGAGCCGTACCGGACCGAGCTTGAGCGGTTGGGTCGGGAGGTCTTCGGCTCCAGCTTCGAAGTGGACGTCGACACCGAACTGACCATCCAGACGCGCACGCTGAAGGGATGCACCGTCCCCTACGAGTCCCTATCCGGCGGGGCCCGGGAGCAGCTGGGAATCCTGGCGCGGCTGGCCGGGGCGGCGTTGGTCGCCAAGGACGACACCGTGCCCGTGGTCATCGACGACGCCCTGGGCTTCAGTGACCCGGAGCGCCTGGCCAGGATGAGCGCGGTACTCAACACCGTCGGCGACCGCGGCCAGGTCATCGTGCTGACCTGCACGCCGGGACGCTACGACGGCGTCGTCGACGCAGAGATCATCGAACTGAGCGCCTGACCGGCGGCCGCGCTCATTGCGGCCGCCTACGACGGTCGCCGAACCACTTGAAGCTGTTGACGTACTTGCCCATGTCCATCGCGACCTCGAGGTTGGCGCCCGACGGATGGCCCGTCCCGTAGTCCGGACTGAACTCGTGGTACGGGCCCGCGGCAGTCGCGATCAACGCGTAGTCATGCCTGACCGCCGTCATCACGATCACCCGCAACCGGCTGTAGGTGCTGGACGTGTCGCGGGGATACACGTCGGCGACGACGCCGTAGCCTGGCTCGTAACCGACTGAGGCGTTGGGGATCTCGTAGGCGACGCTGGCGCCGGGAAACTTGGACTTCAACACCGCCTCGCCGATCTGTTTGGCTGTTTGGCCCTGCGCCGGCTCCCCGAAGAGGTTGAGCATGCCGGTGTCGCCCCCGACATATCTGGCCTGGACGCCGTTCATCCCCGGCGGGTCGAACGTGATCTCGTACGCGGTGCCCTCGCCGGGGTAGGCGACTGAGAACGCGCCGTCGTCACCGCTGTAGCGGGGATTGGTCTCGACCGGGTTGCCGACCGGAGGGCGGCCGCACTCCGGCGGACATGCGTAGGGCGCCGGAGCCGGTTTGATGAAGGTAGCCACCATGATCGTTGCCGCCGCCGCGAGTCCGACACCGGCGATCACCGGGCCCAGGATCTTGACGTACCCGACGCCCCGCGTTCCTTCGTGGGTGGCCTCGTCGAGTCCCGTCGACCCCACATGCCTTGCCTGCCGTGATGTCCGTGATCCCGCGCGGATCGCCACCCCGCACTCGGTGCAGAAGGCCTTCATTGCGACGACGTGATCGCATTCCGAACATCTGAGTTGCCCGTCGGAGTCGTCGTCCGCCGCCTCGTGCAGGAGAGCATCGGTGATGACGACGCGGGTGGCCAGCACCGCCCCCACTGCAATCAGCAGCTGCAGTGCAAGGTAGACACTGACCGGTATCGGCGCCACATCGACCACGCCCATGATGATCGAAAAAGCCATTGCGCCGGCGACGGCGCTCCAGACCACGACCTTCCTGCGATACCGGCGGGGAACGCCGGCCCTAGGGATGAACCACAGTGCCAGGCCGAACACGCCGCCGGCAGCCACCGATCCCAGCGGCCACGCAACACCCTCGACCAGGACCTCGGCCAGGAGGGTGTCGACCGGCTGGTCTTCCCCCATCACGACTTGGGGCGCCAGAAGCGTGGCGGTGGCAGCGGCGTTGACGACCGTCGCGCCCACTGCCCCGATGGTGAAGCCGGCGAGGGCTTCCCGGCGGGAGCGATAGAGCACGCGCACAATAGCGGCGGGGGTTACCAGGACGAGCGCGTACGTGGCGGGGATGGCAACACCGCACAGCAGCAACTGACCGAGTCCCAACCGGCCACCCATCTGGTCGAGGTAGGCGTCGGCGACCACCGGGCCCGCGATGCGTGCCCACGCAAAACCCAACCCCACCGCGACGACCAATGCCAGCGCGAGGTAGCGGCCCGGCAGGGTGCGGCGGAAGTCGATCTCGTGCAGGTAGACGGCGAAGAGAATCGGCAGCCCCAATACGCTCGTCGCCAGGACCGGTCCGTGCCAGCCCAGAAGGGCGAACAGTACGGCGGCAGCCGTCACCACGATCAGCCCAACCCGGAAGACTCGGCGCGAAGGTGGCGGCAGCTGGGGGAACAGGGTGGTGGTGACCCACGGACGAAGGACGCGCTGCCGCGGCGCGGCTGCGTAGGCGTCGAGCCGCAACCGGCCCGCAGCACTGCCGGCGGACAGGCGGGCTCCGCAGGACGCACAGAAATTGCCGTCCCGAATGTCCTCGCCACAGCCGGGGCACACCTCGGTCTGCAACGCCTATCCGCCGTCCGACAGGTAGTTGGAGGCCACCGCCTCCGCCTTCTGCTCATCGAGGAGAATTCGAGCGAGGTTGTCGACGTTCGGACTTCCCAGCCCGGAAACCAGGTCGAAGCCCTCGACGGGGGAGTCGACGGCGTTGCCACCGGCGGTGATGTCCCGGAAGCCGGGAAGCTTTGATCCCTTCGCGACGTGGTAGAGCAGCGGGTTGATGTTTCCCACCGACTTCCCGCCGTTGTCGACGAGGTATTGGTTGATCAGCGCCGTCATCCCGGCCCAGATCGGTGCTGCCTGCGAGGTGCCGCCACCGAGTTGGGTGTTCTGGCGGATCACGATCTGGACGCCGGTGAACGGATCGGCCACCGCGGACACGTCGGGGACAAGCCGGTTCATCGAGCCCCGGACTTCAGGAAGACCCTCTTGATAGTCGGGCCGGGCGAACAGGCGAGAGACGCCACCGCTGGACCCCTGGGACAGCGGCGGGTCGATCCATCCCCACTCCTCCATCCATCGGCCCTGCATATCGGTCGACAGCGTCGTTCCACCGACCGACGTCATTTCCGGCAGGGACGCGATCGTGTCCACCCCGATGTAATCAGGACCCGGCGGGGACGACCAGTCCTTGCCGCCCCGGCATTCCAGGCCCGCGTTGTCGCCACTCGCGTCGAACGCCGTGATTCCCCGGCGGTGCGCCCGGACGAGGGCGGCCCGAACGGGTGCGATGTCGGCCTCGGAGACCAGGGCCTCACATCCCCATCCGATCGACAGGGTCCACACCGACGCCGGGTACCTCTGGGCCGCATCGTCGAACATCTGGCCGATCTTCTCGAAGGTCCCGCCGCCCGCGACCGTGGGCCGGGCGTTGACCAGCACCAACCGGGCGTCCGGAGCGATGGCGTGCACGACCTGAAGGTCCATCGACGCCTCGCTGCGGGCCTCACTGAGGGGGCCGCCGACCACCTCGGGCGTGAAACGGGGCAGATGCATGGTGTCGGCGAACATGTCGAGGTCGTCCTGCTCGAAACCGTCGAAGGCGAAGACCACGACGGTTTGTCCCTTGCCCGTGTAACCGGCCTGGGCGAGCGGTAAGGCGTTGTAGGCCGTCAGCAGGTCCTTCGGCTTCAGCCCGGGTCTGGGCACATCCAGCGGCAACGCCGGGCGCGCCATCCGATGCGGCAGGTAGCTCAGAATCCTCCCGATCCCGTTGACTTCGCCGCTCAATCCGGGCGGCAGCGCCGGCTGCAGGGGCGATGCGTAGAAAACCTGTCCCTGCCGGCCCCTGAAGTCACGGACCGGAACATCGAAGGCAGCGGCCAGGCGTTCCGCGGCGCCGGTGACCACCGCCCACGCCTCACCGGGTTGCCACCGGACCGCCAGCCCCCGGGCGGCGGCCCACTCCATCAGTCTGCCGGGCCGCTCCGCGGTCGCCAGGGTCACCGTCAGCTGGGCGTCGTCGGCAGCCGAGGGGCCCAGGTTCTCCGATGCGGCCAACAGGTGCGCGTACGGGCCGGTGATGAGTTCGCCACCCCGCGCGGTCGGCACCACCGACGGGCCCGCGGCCGCGGTCAATCCCAGCAGGGCCGTCGCCAGGACCGCGGCGGATCGCAGCGTGGCCCGATGGGAAAAAGTTGATTTCATCACGCCCCCCTCCAACTCACGCCACGGCCGTTATTGTACCGATCGCCGCTTGTGAATCGGCTCGAACGAGACGCAGAGGCCGCGCAACGGCCGTGCTCCAGACAGCCGCCAGAATTTCCGACGACGGAGGGCTCGGATGCCGCCAACCCATCGCCGCCGACCCAACCGCCGGCAGTTCCTCCACGGCACGGCCCTGCTGGCCGGCGCGCCCGCGATCGCCGTTCTTCTCGACGCCTGTTCGAAAGGCGAGGGGCCCGGCTGGCCGTCGGACCTGAAGATCGCAACGCCGGAGAAACCCGTGACGTGGGACATCCCCGCCGACAACAGGCCGATCCCGGATGGTCTGGCGCCGGAGAAAGACGCGACACTGCGGATCTTCACCTACGACGACTACATCTCCCGGGAAGCGGTGGAGTCCTTCGAGAAGAGATACGGCCCGCGGGTGGAGGTCTCGACCTTCAACGGCACCGACGACGCACTGGACAAGATCCGGGACGGCGGCGACTTCGACATCTACACCCCCAGCTACGACCAGATCGGCCGGCTGGTGACCGGCGGTCTGCTTCGGCCGCTCAACCACAGCTATTTTCCGAACATCAACAATGTCTGGCCGGCCTTCCGCAACCCCTGGTACGACGGCGAGTGGCGCTACAGCGTGCCTTACACCGTCTACAGCACCGGCATCGGCTGGCGCACCGACCAGATCACCGCCGACATCGGCGCGTTGGCGAATCCCTATGACGCGCTGTGGGATCCGGCGTACCGGGACCAGACAGCGATCATCGACGACGTGCACACCGCAATGTCGATGGTGCTGCTGAAACTCGGCATCACCGATGTCAACACCTCATCGCCGGAGAATCTCGACAAGGTCGCGGCCGCCCTCGACCAGATGAGGAAGAACACTGCGCCGGCGATCACCGTGACGATGTTCACCGAACTCCCCGCCGGGCTGATCGGTCTCGCGCAGATGTGGTCCGACGACATGATCTCGGCGAAGAACTTCCTGCCCGAGGGCGTCAGCCCCGACATTCTGCGCTACTGGTTCCCCGCAGACGGTAAAGGCCTGGTGGACAACGACATGCTGGTCGTTCTCCGCGGCGGCAAGAATCCCGTTGCGGCGCAACTGTTCATGAACCACATGCTTGACCCCCAGGTCGCCAAGGAGAACTTCGCGGCTGCCGGCTCGCTGTCGCCGCAGGTTTCGCTCAACCCGGATTACCTCGTGTCGAGCGGCCTCATCCCGGCCAACCTCAAGTCGGCGATCGTGCGGCCGGAATACTTCGATGTCGGGTATCGAATACTGGAGCTGGAACCCGCCAACGAGGATGCCTGGCGTCGCATCTGGAAGGCGTTCAAAACGAAGCGGCCGTGACCAACACGATCGGCGCCACCGCCTCAATCCCGACGGGATCGGGGAAGATCAAGCCGTGAGCACCGGCAGCGTCAGCATCGTGATCGGCCAGGCGGTCAAGCCAGGACACGAGGACGACTATGTCCGTTGGGAGCACAGGCTCGCCGATGAGGCGGCACGCCTCCCGGGGTACCTCAGTTCGGAACTCAATCGGCCGACTGAACGGCAGCCGGACTGGACGGCCATCTACCGTTTCGACTCGGTCGCCAACGCCCAGCACTGGCTCGACAGCCCCGTTCGACAGAGCCTGCTCGAGAAAGCTGCGCCCTATTTCGCCGGACCGGGGACGCGCCAGGTCATCGCCGACGAGGGGCAACCCGACGATGCGCTGGTGACCGCTCTGGTGTCTCGTCAGGTGCCCGCCGCTCAGGTGGAGGAGTTCCTCGGCTGGCAGGACTCCGTCGCGAAAGCCATGCGCCAGTTCCCGGGCTTTCGCGGCATTGAAGTGTTCCGCCCGATCGAGGGCGTCCAGGACGAGTGGAATCTATGCCTGAAATTCGACACAGCCGAGCATCTCGACGCATGGTTGAGCTCAGATCAACGCCGGGACCTGATCCAGTCGGCGCCGTTCGGCAACTTCTCGTTGCGCAGGATCGACCGTTCATTCGGCAACTGGTTCGCACTGGGCGATCGGGCGGCACTCCCGCCGTCGAATCTCAAGACTTCCCTTGCGGTGTGGGTGGGGCTGTACCCCACCATCATGCTCCTCACACTGTTGACGATTCCGTTCGACTGGCCGTTGTGGGCCAACATCCTGATCGGGAACCTGCTGTCCAGTTTCGTGATGAGTTATGTCACGATGCCCTTCTACGGGAATCCCCTTCTGGGGTGGTGGTTGCGGCCCAAAACCGATGCGCCACAACCACGAACGAACGTTCTCGGCGTTCTGGCGGTGCTCGGCATCAACGCGGCCTGGGCGGTGTTCTTCATCGTGCTGACCGAGCGGATACTCAAACTGCACTGACCCCCGCCGGTGCGCAAGCGGTCATGGCCATTCGCGGCGGTACCACTGGTCGTCGTCGGCGGCGCTCTGGCCGGTGATCCCGGCAATCGTCTCCGCGGTCGCCGGAGCGGCCGGAAGCTGCAGCGACGTAGCGGCGCGCAGCGCGGACAGCACCGCGGGCGGTGACTGGACGTGCGGCAACTCGCCCATGCCCTTGATGCCGTAGGAGATACCCGGTTCGGGCTCCTCGACGAAGCCGGTGTTGATGACCGGAGCGTCGACAGCCGTGGGAATCAGGTAGCTGGAGAAGTCGGTGTTGCGCAGGTGCCCGTCGACGGCGTGCAGGTTCTCCATCAAGGCCAGACCCATGCCCATCACCGAACCGCCCGCGACCTGACCGTGGGCGGCAATGGGATTCACCACACAGCCGACGTCCTGGGCGACGTCCATCTGGACAACCTTGACGAGTCCGAGTTCGGTGTCGACATCGACCACGCACCGGTTAGCCGAGAAGTCCATGGTGACGTGGATCGGGTCCGGGCTGTCGACGTCCTCCAAACGCCGGGTGCGCCGCTGGTCGAAGCGTTCGGTTGCGCTGAACTGCCGTCCTCCACCGGCCTCGGTGACCGACGCCAACCGTCGTCCGGTACGGTCCACCACGTTGTCGTCCCGGATATCGAGTTCGGTTGGATCCAGACCGCATTCGCGACCGTAGTGATCGAGAAGTTGCCTCTTGACTGCGGCCGCGGCCCCGTCGATGGCAGGCCCGGATGTCATGGTCTGCTGCTGGCCGTCCGTCGTCGCCGCAGGCGCCATCGCCGTCGATGCCCCGCCGATCCGGACCGGTGTCACACCGAGGGTCGACTGGGCGATCTGGACGGCGGCGCCGACGAAGCCCTGGCCGACTTCGGCGGCAGCACATTCGATCACCGCTTCGCCGTCGCGCAGGCTGACTGTCGCAGTCGAGTTCACCTGCGCGCCTTCGGAGAGGCAGACATTCTTCGCCGCGGCCGCAAAGCCGATCCCGCGCCGAATATATTGGGCGCGTGCGGGACTCGACACCCCACCAGGCCGATCGACCGGATGGCGGGGTCCGGACTCGGCCGGCAACGGCATTGCGGCCGCGGCCGTCATCACCGGGTGGGTAGGTGTCGGACGGTCCTGGAGTTGGTTGAAGATCCAGCGGTCGCCGCGCTGGATCGCATTGATGCGCCGCAGCTCGTCGCCATCCATGCCGAGCACCCGGGCGAGGTTGTCCATGTTGGATTCGCAGGCGAACATGGGCTCCACCACGCCGAAGCCGCGCATCGATCCGCACATGCCGTTGTTGGTCGCCACCGACCAGCCCTCGACCACCGCATTCGGGATCGCATAGGGCCCCTGGATCAGTGAGCAGCTGTTGCCGAGTCCCGCGTCGGAAGCGTGCATGTACGGGCCGTCTTCGAGGAGGATCTTGGCCTCCAGCTTGACCAGGCGGCCGTCCCGGGTCGCGTGGTGCCGAACCCAGATCCGCGACGGGTGGCGGTGATAGCGGGCCAGCATGGTCTCGGTGCGCGAGTAGAGGAATTTCACCGGCCGTCCGGTGTGCAGCGCCAGCAGGGCGCCGTGCAACTGCCAGATGATCGAGACCCGACCCCCGAATGCCCCGCCGATCCCCGAGTTGCGCACCAGGACCATCTCTTCGGGCAGGCCGAGAGCCGCCGCGATCTGTGGGCGTTCGGCGTGGACCCACTGGGCCGCCCCGATGATCTCGACCCCGCCCCGGCCGTCGGGGCGTGCGATGCCGGCGTCGGGCGCCAGGAACGCGTGGTCCTGTCGGGCGGTGAGGTATTCCCCTTCCGCCTGAACCTCACCCACGGCCTGCGGGTCTCCGTGGGTGAACGCGACGTGCCGGTAGACCGCCCCGGCGCGCAGCGCGGAAACCGGATCCAGCAACGCCGTCAGCGGCTCGTACTCCACCTCGACCGCTTCTGCCGCGCGCCGCGCCAGGACCGGGTCCTCCGCGGCGACGATCGCTATCGGCTCGCCGACGTAACGGACCCGGTCGGCGGCGAGGACGGGGGTGTCGGACCGGATCATGCCGAACGAGTTGTTCGGAACGTCCGCCGCGCCCAGCACGGCCTGCACCCCCGGCATGCGCCTGGCGGCGTCGAGGTTGACACTGCCGAGCAGGGCGTGCGGATGCACCGACCGAACGGTTGCTCCCCACAGCATGTCGGGGGCGGAAAGGTCAGTGGCGTAATCGAATTCGCCGCGCACCTTGGCGTGCGCATCCTGGCGCCGGCGCGGGCTTCCCACCCCGACAGCGTCCGGGTCGGTGACCAAGCCCTTCTTCACGGTGTCCGTCCCTCCGCAGCCTGCCGGACCGCCTCGACGTAGCCGCCGTACGCGGTGCAACGGCACAGGTTTCCGCTCAGGCCCTCGCGAATGTCCTCGGCACTGGCATCGGGTTGCTCCTCGATGAGCGCGGCGGCGGACATCACCAGGCCCGGCACGCAATAGCCGCACTGCACGTCGGCACATGTCACGATGGCCTCCTGCAACGCGGTGAGTCCGCCGTCGGCCGGCGAGTAACCCTCGATCGTGGTGATCTCATGCCCTTGGTCCAGCGCGGCCAACTCGAGGCAGGCGTTGACCGGGCGGCCGTCGCGGTGAACGGTGCAGGCGCCGCACTGCCCGGTCCCGCAGGCGAACTTCGTGCCGGTCAAACCGAGCCGGTTGCGCAGCACGTCCAGCAATGTCTCGAAATACCAGGCGTTTTCGACGCGATGATCCGAACCGTTGACGGTCAGTGAGTAGGACAACCGTTCGTCATCACTCATCTGTTTCCTCCTCGAAAATGTGGCGCAATGCCCGGCGGGCCATCACCGCCACGGCGTGACGCCGGTATCCGGCACTGGCTGCCAGGTCGGATACCGGCGCGGTGGCCTGCGCGGCCGCTGCGCCGAACGCCTCGGCCAGGTCGTCGTCGACTCGTCTCCGCCGCCAGTCGATCCCGTCGCCACCGATGGCCTCGGCGACGGGCGCCCGCACGGCTGTGGCCGCCACGCTGCCGAGCGCGATGCGGACCGATTGGGACGGTTCGTCCACCACGACGGTGACCGAGGCGGTGGCCCAGCACACGGCGTTGCGGGGCCCGACCCGGTAGTAGCGTTGTGGCCCGGAGGTGGGTGAGAAGCGCACGGCGGTGAGGATTTCGTCCCCGGCGAGGCGGGCGCCCCCGGGTTCCAGCACCTCCGACAGCGCCACGCGGCGCTGCCCCTGCCCGCCGACGACCTCGACGACTGCGTCATAAGCGAGCAGGACCGGAATCAGCGTCCGTTGCGGCCCACCACCACAGATGTTGCCGCCGACGGTCGCACGGTTGCGTACCTGTCGGGAACCCAACGATCGGCAGGCCTGGCCCAGGGCCGACCCTGCCGGCGCCAGGTCGAGGTTCGCGCGGATCTCGGCGATGGTGCTCATGGAGCCCAGCCGCCACTGGCCGTCGCCATGGCGCATGCCGCGAAGCTCGGGCAGCTCGCGCAGACTGATGAAGCCTGTCACCGGAGCGCCTCGATTCATCTCGGCCACGACGTCGGTGCCGCCCGCGATGGGTCGTGCCCGTGGGTTCATCCGCCGAGCCGCGACCGCCTCCGCCAGAGTCCTGGGGGTCAACAGGGTGCCGGTCATGTCCGTTCGTCCATCCTCCGGTTGTCACTGCACCGTAACCAAGACTGGCTTATAACGGAGGACGTGCGGCAACTCCGTGACGCGATCTCGGCGTGGTCGGCTGCCGGAAGGCGGTTGGCGGGGGCGACCCTGGTGAGCTCGGACGGCTCGACACCCCACCAACCGGGCCTGTCGATGGTGGCCTCCGACGCGGGAGAGAGCGTGGGCGCCCTGTCGGGCGGGTGCGTCGATGCCGACGTCGTGCTCGCCTGCGACCGGGTGCTGGCCGGTGGACCTCCCGAGGTCCTGAGGTTCGGTGCCGATGACGAGACCACCAGCGAACTGGCGTGTGGCGGTGTGCTCACCGTGTGGGTGCACGAACTGGACCCGGCCGCGGTGGCGGCGATTCTCGGGCCGGCGGACGCAGTGGTGGTCACCACCAGAGTGGGGGTGCACATTCGCCAGGAGGCCGTATCGGTCTCGGAGGCAACGGATCACGCGTGTGGCAGCGTCCCGATGGGACCGTCCCGCTCGGTTGCGGCCCGATGGCTGCTCGATTCCCGGCGGCGCACCGAGTTCCTCCAGACCTCGGACGGCGGTGAGGCTTTCCTCGAGGTGTTCGGACGCCGGGGCCTGTTCGTGGTGGTGGGCTTCAGCGGTTACACCGAAGCGCTGTGCGCCCAGGCCCGTCTGCTCGGCTACCTGACCGTCGTGATCGAACCCCGGCCCCGCTTCGCCGCGGGGATCACCTGCGCGGACGAGGTGATCGGCAGCTGGCCCGATGCGGCGCTGGAGAGGCTGGCCGAACACGGTCGACTCGACGACCACACCGTGATCGTGGTCTGCAGCCACGATCCGAAGTTCGACGAGCCCGCCCTGGCGGCCGCGTTGACGACACCCGCCGGTTTCATCGGCGCTCTGGGGTCCCGGTCAACGAGCGCCGGGCGCCTCCAGCGGCTGCGTGCCCGTGGTGTCACCGAGACCGCGCTGCAGCGCATCCACTCGCCGGTGGGGCTGGATCTGGGCGGGGCCGGCCCCGCGGAGACCGCGGTGTCCATCTTCGCGCAGATCATCGCGGTCGCCCGCGGTCGCGGGGCGGCGCCGCTGCGGGATACCTCCGGGCCGCTGCATGCCCGCTGAACGCATCGGGGGAGTCCTCCTGGCCGCCGGAGCGGGAACACGTTACGGCGCAGACAAACTGGCGGTTGTCCTGAACGGCGAGACCATGCTGTGGCGAGCCGCGGCAGCGATGCTCGGGGCGGGACTGGACCCCGTCGTCGCGGTGGTTGCCGCCGGTTCCGATCGGCCGGTTCCGGACCGGGTGAGGACTGTGGTCAACGAACGCTCACTCGAGGGCATCGCCACCAGTGTGCGGGCCGGCCTGACCGCCCTGCGGAACACACCCGAGATCGCCGCGGCGGTGATCGCACCGGCAGACCAGCCGTGGTGCGGCGAGCCGGTGTACCGCAGAATCGTCGACACCTACCGGCATTCCCGCCGCTCGGTGATCGTCGCCACTTTCGGCGGTGCGCTGCGAAACCCGGTCCTGCTGGCACGCGAGCAGTGGGGGCTGGCCGAGCGGATCCGCGGCGACGTCGGCTTTTCCGCGGTTGTGCGGGGCCTGTCGCCGCTGACGGTGGAATGCGGTGATGTCGGCTCGGTCACCGATATCGACACACCCGGCGACCTGGAACGGGCCCGGAAGGCTATGAGCCGGCCAACGACGGCTCGCCGCCCGGGAGAGGAACGCTCGCAACAGGTTCCGGATTCAGGGTGACGGCGTCCGGGGTGGGCCGGGCGAGACGGTAGCGGACAAGTCTCCAGCTGTCACCACTGCCCTGTGTCGTCAACAGATCCGCTCCGTAGGACGTGCTCGCGGTGCCGACCCCGATGCCGGACCCCGGCGAGAACCGCGCCATCGGAGTGAAGGTGACCGGTGCGTCGTGCGTGCTGGGTGACTGGACATACGCTGCGGGCTGGCCGGTCAGGCCCGAACCGCTGGAGTAGACGATCACCTCGCCCGTCGCCTTGGCTCGCGCGATGACTCGCTGCACGCCGCCCAGTTCACCGGCAACCCAGCCCGTCGACAAATCGACACCCCCGAGATAGGCGTTGTCGAACGCGACGAAGGACGCAGTCTCGTCCCACGCCGGGTCGGCGCCATCGGGCTGGTTCCAGCTGCGCACCGGGTCCGTACCCGAGAGCGTCACACCCGGATGACCGGAGTGGTCCCCCGTCTTCTGTTGCGGCGCTTGATGGAACAGGCTGTTGCGGAACGTCTTGATCCAGGCCGGGGCTCCCTCGCCCGGCGTGGTGACGATGCTGACCCGTCCCGACATCGGATCGACCAGGCCCGCAGCCAGCACGACGCCGGTGGTGCCACCCGGGTAGGGCTGGAAGGACGAATAGGCCGCGGGCGCCTGCCCCGGTTCGGGAAGCTCGGAGGCGTAGATCCGCACATTCCCGTCACCCCCGGGTCCCTGGGCGGCAACAATGTTGTCCGCGAAGGGATTTCCGTCAACGCCGGCTGCGGTCACGTTGACCCCGCCGGTGAAGCCGTCGGGCCCGGCGAGAAAGCGCGCGAGCTGCCTGGAGAACGCCGGCTTGCCGTCCACCGGCGCACCCGAGTACGCGACGATCCATGGGCGGGCTCCCTTTCCGGCCCCCAGCACCACGTCGCTGATCTGATCGCCGTCGATGTCCCCGATGGCGATCGAGGGGTGCGGCCCCAGATCGGCAACCGGAATCCGGGCGATCTCTCGATCGCCTTGCTGATCGAACACCGTGATCAGCGCCGTGTCGGGGCCGGACTGTTGCCCGACGGCGTAGATCGTGGTCGCGGGCAGGACGTTGACGGTCATCATGAGCCCGTTGTCCTCGTGGTTCAGCCGATGGCAGTGCATCACGTAGGTGCCGGTGTAGTCCTCGAAGCGGGTTCGTATCGTGGCTTCTCCGTTGACCGTCTCCGTGCCGAAGGTGTCGCCGCCGTAGCCGTCGGGGTTCCCGACGCCCGGCAGCAGACCGGGGATCTGGAAGGTGTCCTGTTGCCAGCCCTGGACGCCGGTTCGCGTGCCCTGGACCGGGGTGACGGTGCTCATGACCTGGAAGTCGTTGACATGGACGTGGGTCGGGTGCTGGTCGTGGTGGGCTGAGATGAACTCCCACTGCTCAACACTGCCCAGACGCGGTTGCACGAGGGGGCCGTTGGGCCAGGTGTAATCGCTGAAGTTGTAGAAGAAGGACCGCTTGTACTGGTCGTTGGCCAGTGCGTTGTTGAACGCTCCGGTGATGGTGAACTTCCGGTTCACGGCGACCGGGGCCGTGGCGAGGTCGACGAATTCGCCGCTGCCGTCGAGTTTCTGCCCGGGCTCGAAAGGCACCGGTTCCGCGGTCCCGGCGGCCGGTTCGGCGGTCAGCAACGTCTGGGTGGGGAAGGTCAGAAAGCCGTCGTTCCAGCTGATGTCCGCGAGGTCCATCGAAATCGTGCCGAGCACCGCGCTGGGATTGCCGGTCCCGTTGGAGGTGTACTTGATGCCGGGCAGCGAGATGGGTTGCGTATAGCGGGCTTCCGTGCGCTGCACCGGTGGCATCTCCAGTTGCAATCCGCCCTCGGCCGGCATCGTGACCGCGATGGCATAACGCTGCGCAGGCGGGATCAGCAGGGTGGTTCCGTCGTTCGACGCGGGAACGTGCACCGTCGGGGAGGGGTCCCCGTCGACGCCGACGATCCTGATCTTCGTCAGCTTGCCGGTGGCCGTCTCACGGACCGCGACATTCATGAACGCATGAGCGGTGACGTTCGCCAGCACCCAGATCTCGGTCTGACCCGGACGGGCGGTGATCGACGGCTGGAACTGCCCGTTGACCGTGAACTGCACATCGCGCTGGCTGTCGGGCAGGTTGCGGTCGACGGCCTGGTTCGCACTCGGGTCGACCGATGACGTGAAGGTCAGCAGGTTCTGCGGGACGATCTGGAAGTTGCCGCGTTTGTCTTCGGGTGTGAGCGGTCCGGCGAACCAGCTCGTCACGAAAGTGGTTCCGGCAGGAGAGCTCCCGAAATCAAACGGCGCCAGCGACGGCTGGTACGTGCCGGCTTCGAGCTCGCCATCTTTGGGCGGGACGAGGGTGCTTCCGTACTGCGGCCAGTCGGGCCGATTCAAGGTCTTCCCACCGCCTCGCCGATTGGAGACGAAGTTGCTCTGCAATGCCATCGTGCGGACCGGAAGTTGATGGGCGGTGACGAGTGGGAGATTGCCGTCCGCGCGGCCCACGATGAGCATCCCGGCAAGTCCGGAGTCGACCTGGCCGTCGGTTTCCATGTGCCGGTGAGGGTGGTACCAGTAGAGGCCTTGCGGGTGATCGGCGGGGATCTGGTAGGTGTAGACGTTCGCTGCGCCGGCGGGGATATCCACCAGGACGTTGTCCGCGTTGCCCTTGGGGCTCACATGCAGGCCGTGGGTGTGCAGGTTGATGGGGGAGGCTTCGGCAGCCGCGGGGTATTCCGGAATCGGTTGGCCTGCAGGCACTGTCGCAGGGTCGAGAAGGTCGCGGATCGTCAGTCCCCGCAGATTGTTCTCCATCCGGATGACCAGACGGTCGCCCGGCTGCACGTGAAGAGTCGGTCCCGGATAGTTGCTGTCGTTCTGCATCCGTCCGTCGGAGGCATCGCCGTGGTTGACGCGGTAGCCGTAGACGAGCGCATTGGACACCGGGCCGGCCACGGTGTTCAGGACGATGCTGTCCTGATGGGCGTTCAACGTGACGTCGAGCAACCCGTCCCGGCTCGAAAGCGCAACGGGCTCAGCATATTCCGGGTTCAGCTGCACCCCGGCGGAGCGATGGGTTTGGCAGCTCACCAGCCCGAGGAGAAGCAGCAGGACTGACAAGACGGCGAATTCCAAGCGGGCCGCGACCCTCATAGGCTGACGCTAGCACCGTGCAGGGGCCCTGTAGTGCTAGTGCGCCAGCGCGAGGACCTCGTCGAAGCCCTCGACCAGGCAGTCGTAGAACGCCTCGAAGTCCGGGATGGCACCGGTGTCGACATCGATACCCAATGCGCAGGTGTCCACATACGTCAGCAGCGTGACATTGACCGCCGCGCCGATCGTCGGCCCGAACGCGTACTGCACCTTGACCTTTGCCCCACCCAGGTACACCGGCACCGGCAGGCCCGGCACGTCGCTGGCCAGGAAATCGACCTTGCGCAGCATCGACCCGATGTACCAGCGCGGCATCAGGTTCATCGCGCCAGCCAGGATCTGCACGTAGGCCGTTGAGCGCTCATTGCGCACCTGGGTCGTGCGCTCCCGCGTGGAACTGATCCGTGCCGCCGGGTCGGCCGTGCCCACCGGCACGTCGAACCGCGCCAGAGTGATGTGGTTGCCGCCCATATCATCGCCCTCTTTGCGGATGCTGATCGGCATCGTCAGATGCAGATCGCCGACGGTCGAACCGTGCTTCTCGTGGTAGCGGCGCAGACCGCCCGAGATACCGGCGACGAACGCGTCGTTGAGCGCCCCGCCGCCGCGGTGGGCAGCCTCCTTGAGCTTGGCCAGCGGCACCTCGTGCACCGCCAGCCGGCGAACCAGGGTGCGCTCCTTCATCAGCGGCGAACCGGTCTCGCTCACCGGACGCACGAACCGGTAGACCGAAGCCGCGAGTTCGGTGGCGGAACCGAACGTCTTCAACGGGCTGCGGATGGTGTTGAACAACAGCTTCGGGGCGCCCGTCGCCGCGCCGGTGACGGCGCGGCGAACCAGGCCGACGTCGTACCGCAGGGCGTCGACGTAGTCGCTGAGCGGACCGTGCTCATGCACCTCCGGTTCGTCGGTGCCGGCGGCGACCGCCTCCAGTTCGCGCGGCTCCTCGGTGAGGTCGAAGATCGTCATCGCGATCTGTACACCGCCCACCCCGTCGGTCAGCGCGTGGTGGAATTTCAACAGCACCGCCGCGCCGCCGTCGTCGAGACCCTCGATCAGCGTCGCCGTCCACAACGGCCGCGCCCGGTCGAAGTCGGACATCGCCGCGACCCGCGCCATCTCCAGTACACCCTCGAGGTTGCCGGGCTCGGGCGCGGACACCCGGCGCAGATGGAAGTCGGGATCGAAGTCCGGGGCGAACTCCCAACGCGGCGGCGTGGGTCCGGGGGTGTCGACGACGATCTTGCGGAACATCGGCAGATTGCGTGCCACCACCCCGAAGCGCTGGCGCACCACATCCCAATCCGGGGAGCGGTCCAACAGAATGACGGTGACCACGGTGGACCGCAGCCGGGGATCGGACTCCATCGCCCACGTGAACGCGTCGGTCTGGCTCATGAATTCACTCATCGTGTCTCCACGCTACGACTGTGCCGTGGCGCCGTCACGACCCCTGGTGCAACTGGTGACTTTCTTCCTTCAGACGGTGTGCGGTGCGCTCATCGTGACCGCACCCCAACCGACGCGCTTGTCCGCGGCCCCGTTGGCGTCGGACCGGCTGCCGATGCCGCCAGCGCCGCCTGCTTGGGACTGGCTCGGTGGCGCGCGGCAGAATTGGTTCATGGCGGGAGCGCGCTGATGACGATGGGGGAAAAGCGGCGCCGCGCGCACGACAAGCTCGCGGCGCTGCCCGGGGTGAGCTCGATCCGCCGCCCGGTCACGCCGCACGCGGGCGAGGAGTTCGACCTCTATTACGTGCGCACCGGCCGGCCCGGCGACCGACCGCTGTTGATCATCCCCGGCGGCCCGGGCATGGCCTCAATCGGTGGCTACCAGGGCTTGCGCCGACGCGCCGCGGACGCCGGCCTGGACGTCATCATGGTCGAGCACCGCGGCGTGGGTATGTCGCGCCACGACGACGCCGGTGCCGACCTGCCCGACGACGCGCTGACCATCGAGCAGGTGGTCGACGACGTCGCCGCGGTCCTCGACGACGCCGAGGTTCCCGACGCCGTCGTCTACGGAACCTCCTACGGCAGCTACCTGGCGGCCGGGATGGGGGTGCGCCATCCCGGCCGGGTGGGCGCGATGATCCTGGACTCCCCGCTGCTCAACCGCGACGACATCGAGATCGTGCGCGACGAACTGCGTCGGCTGCTGTGGCACGGGGGCGATCCGGATACCGCCGACCTGGCGGCCAAGGTGCGCGAGTTGGCCGAGCAGGGTGCCCTGACCCCGAGCGACGCGCAGCTGGCGGCGGCGCTCTACGGCATCGGCGGTGAGGGCATGCTGCACCGGTTGTTCGACCTGCTGCTCGACGGCCGGCGCCTGCTGTGGACCACGATGACCCACGTCGGCCGGGTCGCCGGCCGAAAGATGCCGTACCGCAACGAATCCGATCTGGTCGGCCCGATCGGATTCCGCGAACTGAACTTTCACGGGACTCCCGACGGGCTGCCGCTGGACCCCGCCGTGGCCATGCGGGAGTCCGCCGACGACGAGCCCGCGGAGTTCCAGGGTGAGCCGTTCGATCTGGTGGCGGCCATGCCGGCGTTCGGCTGGCCGACCGCGGTGATCTCCGGTGGCCGCGACCTGATCACCCCGCCCGCCGTCGCCGACCGGATCGCGGCCCTGATTCCCGAATCCGCGTTGGTGCGGCTGCCGACGGCGGGGCACAGCATCCTGGACACCCGCGAAGCCGCGGCCCTTCGCATCGCCGCACAGGTGTGTGCGGGCGATATCGCCGATCTGCCCGCGATGGGAGCCCAACTCGACGGACTGCCGGTGCGTCCGGAGCTGCGGCTGATGGGCTGGGCCATCGAGGCCGGCGCCCGGATCGAGGGGGCACTGCCCGGCGCGGTCCCACGTCTGCTTGGTGGGCCTACTTCATGAAACCTATTGCGCTGTAATCGAGGTCGCCGATTCCGGCGGGTCCGAAGTTGGCCAGGTTGCTGCGCACCGCCACGTTGCCCGGTGACTGGAACAGTGCGAGGCTGAACACCTCCTCCCACAGCATCTTGTCGACGTCGTTGGCCAGCGCACGTGCCTTCGTCTGATCGAGTTCGTCGAGGACCTCCTCGACCTTGGCGTCGATCTGTGGGCTGGAGATCTTGCCGAAGTTGCTTTCCGCGCCGGTGGTGAAGATCTGGTTCAGGCAGCACAGCGAGAAGGCGTCGCCGACCCAGGAGAACTGGGTGACGTCGAAGTCGCCGACGTTGACGTAGTTGGTGAAGAAGCCGTTGGCCGGCTTGACATCCAGTTCCAGCTTGACTCCGATCTGGGCCAGGTTGTTCTGCGCCACCTGTGCCACCTGTCTTCCGCTCTGCGAGTCGTAGAGCACGTCGCGGATCACCAGTTGCTTGCCGTCCTTGGCGCGGAACTGACCGTTCAGCTTCCAGCCCAGCGCGTCGAGTTCGGCTTTGGCCTTCTCCGGGTCGTAGGCCAGCACCGCGCTGTTGTCCTGGTAGCCCTCCTGGCCGGCGACGAAGATGTGGTTGCCCAGCGGCGTGGGGTTGTCCACCAGACCGCGCTGGCTGACGTTGACGATGGCCTGCCGGTCGATGCCTTTGGCCACCGCCTGGCGCAGGGCCTTGTCGGAGAGGATCGATCCCGGTGCGCCGTTGAAGGTCAGGTGATACCAGCTTGGCCCGGGGGCGCGCCGGATGGTGATGTCCGCGGTGCTCTGGGCGATCTTCAACTCGTCCAGCGACGCGATCCCGGTGGCGTCGATGGTGTTGTTCTGCAGTGCGGGAATGCGCGCGGCGTCATCGAGCGCCAGGTAGGTGATGGAGTCCAGTAGCGGCGGAGTGCCCCACCATTTCGGGTTGCGGTTCAGCGTGATTCGCTGTGCCGTCTTGTCCACCGACGAAATGATGAACGGACCTGCCGACGGACCCGGTTTGTCGAGCTGGCCCTTGTTGAAGACGTCGGGGCTGGTGGTCATGCTCTTGGGCAGCAGCATGGTGTTGCCGGCGAACATGCCGCGCCACTCCGGGTAGTTCTGGGCGAAGGTCATCACAGCCTGGCGGTCGTCCACGCCCCGGGTCACCGACGCCACCCGGTCGGAGCCGTTGGGGGAGGCGATCGCGAAGGCCTTGTCCTTGCCGTTGGTGGCGTTGATCTGGGCGGCGATGTCCTCCCAGGTGATGGGGGTGCCGTCGGACCAGGTCGCCTTCGGGTTGATGGTGTAGGTGACCACTTGCGGCTTGGTGCTGGTCAGTTCGACGCTGGTGAAGTAGTCGGTGTTGACCTTCATCGACCCGTCCGGCGCGATGAAGAACGCGCGCGGCATGGTGGACCGCAACATCGCGGCGGTCTCGGCCTCGTTGCCGTCGATGTTCAGGGTGTTGAAGTTCGACGGCAGCGCGCCGATCGCCAGCCGCAGGTTGCCGCCCTGTTTGAGGCTCGCCGGGTCCTGCGGGTTGATGTCGCTTGCCCTGCCGAGTTCGGCGTTGCCACCTGCCGAGCCGGTGGTGCGGTTCGGGTTCGAGGCGCAACCGGCGACGACGAGAACGAGCGCGCAGAACAGGGACGCCCACAGGCGCAGAAGACGGGTCACATCTGCAGATGCTAACGGCGGGAGGGATCCGGCTGTGGGATCGCGGCCAGCAGGCGCCGGGTGTACTCATTCTGCGGGTTGGCAAAGACCTGTTCGCTGTCACCGTATTCGACGATCGCTCCCCGATACATCACCGCGACCGTATGGGCCAGGTGCTTGACCACCGACAGATCGTGCGAGACGAAGAGGTAGGACAGGTCGAACTCACGCTGCAGGTCCAGCAGCAGGTTGATGATGCCGGCCTGGATCGAGACGTCCAGTGCGGAGACCGGCTCGTCGAGGGCCAGGATCCTCGGTTGTAAGGCCAGCGCCCGTGCGATGCCGATCCGCTGTTTCTGGCCACCGGAGAACTCGCCCGGATAGCGGCCGGCGTCCGCACGGCGAAGCCCGACGATTTCCAGCAACTCCGCGACCCGGGCGTCGGTGGCCTTCTTGTCGAAACCGTTGGCCTGCAACGGCTCAGCCAGCAGGTCGAACACCGGCATTCGGGGATCCAGCGAGGCCACCGGATCCTGGAACACCACCTGTAGATCACCGCGCAACTCGCGGCGGCGCTGCGCGGTGAGCGTCGCGACGTCGTTGCCGAGCACCTCGATGGAACCGGACTGTGGTGCCCGCAGCTCGAGGATCTCGTGCAGCGTCGTGGACTTCCCCGACCCGGACTCGCCGACGATGCCCAGTGTGCGGCCCTGCCGGACCTCGAAGCTCACGTTGTCGACGGCGCGGACCTCGCCGATCTGGCGGCGGAACACCACGCCCTTGGTGAGCCGATAGGTCCGCGACAGGTCGCGGACGCGGACGACGACCGGCGCGTCGGCGCCGTCGTCGCTGTCGGTTGGTTCGACGGCGACGCCGTAGATGTCGGCGGCGCTGCGGCCGGCAACCCGGTCGGTGCGGATGCATGCCGCGGTGTGGCCCGGATTGCCGTCGACCGCAACCAGCGCCGGCTCGGCGGCCAGGCAGTCGTCGATCGCCAGCGGGCAGCGCGGGGCGAACGGGCAGCCCGGCGGGAGCGACACCAGCGACGGCGGGGCACCCGGGATCGGCACCAGCCGCTCACCGCGCGGCGCACCGAGGCGGGGGACCGACCCCAAAAGCCCTGCGGTGTAGGGCATCCGGCGATCGGTGTAGAGATCGTGGACGCTGGCCGCCTCGACCGCGCGGCCGGCGTACATGACCAGCGCCCGGTCGGCGAACTCGGCGACCACCCCCAGGTCGTGGGTGATGATCAGCACGCCGGCGTTCGTGACGTCCCGGGCGGTCTTGAGCACCTCGAGGATCTGGGCCTGGACGGTGACGTCCAGGGCGGTGGTCGGTTCGTCGCAGATGATGAGGTCGGGGTCGTTGGCGATCGCGATGGCGATCACGATCCGCTGGCGCTCGCCGCCGGACAGTTCATGCGGGAAGGCCCGCGCCCGCTGCTGGGGCTGGTTGATGCCAACCAGCTCCAGCAGCTCGACCGCCCGTCCACGGGCGGTGGCCTTGTTGACCTCCGGGTGGTGCACCCGGATGGCTTCGGCGATCTGGTCACCGACGGTGTAGACCGGGGTTAGCGCCGACATGGGGTCCTGAAACACAGTCCCTATCCGGCGCCCCCGGATTGTCGACATCGCATCGTCGGGCATGCCGAGAAGTTGCTCACCGTCGAGTGTGGCCGACCCCGACACCGCCGCGTACTCGGGCAGCAGGCCGATGACAGCCATCGCCGCCGCGGACTTGCCCGACCCCGACTCGCCGACCATCGCCACCACCTCGCGCGGGGCGATGTCATAGCTCAAGCCCCGGACGGCATTCAGGTCGCCGTCGTCGGTGGGGAAGGTGACGGTCAGGTCGCGGACCGAGAGCAGGCTCATCGCCTCGACTTCCGTCGCTGCAGGTTCGCGCTGCCCGGATCCAGGGCGTCACGCAGGCCGTCGCCGATCAGGTTGGCGCACAGGACAATCAGCACCAGAACGCCGGCCGGGAACATGAACACCCACGGGAACGTCGTCGCCGACTTGGTGCTGTCGGCGATCAGGGTGCCCAGCGAGACGTCCGGCGGCTGTACCCCGAAACCCAGGAAGCTCAGCCCGGTTTCGGCCAGAATCGCCGCGCCCACGTTCAGCGCGGTGTCGATGATGAGGATGGAGGCAACATTGGGGACGATGTGGCGGGTGATGATCCGCCAACTCGGCACACCCATATAGCGGGCGGCCTGGACGTATTCGCGGCCGCGCAGACTCATCGTCAAGCCCCGGACCATGCGGGAACTGATCATCCAACTGAAGGCGGCCAGCAGCACGATCAGCAGGGCCACGTTGGCGGAGTTCTTGGTGCGCGGGCTGATGATCGCGATCAGGATGAAGCCCGGCACCACCAGCAGCAGGTCGACGATCCACATCAGTCGCCGGTCGCGCCAGCCGCCGAAGTATCCGGCGACCGACCCCACGGTGGCCGCGACCGTCGTGGAGATGACGGCCACGCACAACCCGATCAGCATCGACTTCTGCATGCCGCGCAGCACCAGGGCCAGGATGTCCTGCCCGATCGCGTTGGTGCCGAACCAGTGCTGAGGGCTCGGCGGACTCTGCAGGGCGTAGTAGTCGATATCGGTGTGGGAGTAGGGCAGCAACGGCGGCAGCGCGTAGCAGGCGATGAACAGCGCGACGAGCACCGTCAGAGAGACCACCGCCAGCTTGTTCTGCAGGAAGCGGCGCGTCACCAGCGTGCGACGCGAGGCGAACGCCTCGAAGGCGACGCCTGACTTCGCTTCTGCCCCTTGCGCTTCCGGCTTGGTGGTCACGTCACCCGGACCCGGGGGTCGAGGATGGCGTAGATGACGTCGGAGAGCAGCCCGGCCAGCAGCACCACAGCCCCGGAGAACACCGTGACGGCCGCGATGATGTTGGTGTCCTGGGTGCCGATGCCCTGGACCACCCATTCGCCCATGCCGTGCCAGCCGAAGATCTTCTCCACGAACACCGCCCCGGTGACCAGTCCGGCCACGCTGTAGGCGAACAGGGTCGCCATCGGGATCAGCGCGGTGCGCAGGCCGTGTTTGATAAGCGCCTGCCGTCTGGTCAGGCCCTTGGCCCGCGCGGTGCGGATGAAGTCCTGGCCCAGCACGTCGAGCATGGCGTTGCGCTGATACCGGCTGTACCCGGCGATCGACCCCAACGCCAGGGTCATCGTCGGCAACACCAGATGCTGCAGGCGGTCGACGAACTGGTTCCACGCACCACCGACCGGCGTCGGGGATGTCTCCCCGGTGTACTCGAAGATCTGCAGCCCGGTCGCCCAGTTGACCTGCAACGCAGCGAGGATCAGCAGGTTGGCGAGCACGAACGTCGGCGTGCTGATGATCAGCAGGGACAGCACCGTGATGACCCGGTCGGAGAGGCGGTACTGCCGGATGGCGCCCCACGCGCCGACCACCACCCCGATGATCGTGCCCAGCACCGAACCGATCACCAGCAGCCGCAGGCTCACCCCGATCCGGCGCCACAGTTCGTCGGCGACCGGCTGGCTGTTGACGGTGGTGCCGAAGTCACCGTGGATCGCCCCGGACACCCAGTGCGCGTAGCGCAGCGGGATCGGCTTGTCGAGGTCGAGTTCGGCGGATTTGGCATCGATCACCGCCTGCGGCGGACGCGGGTTGCGCTGCAGCAGGCTGTCCAACGGCCGGAACGAGTACGACGTCAGCGCGAACGTCAGGAACGAAGCCACGGCCAGCAACACGACGTAGTTGAGCAGCCGGCGCGCCAGAAACTGGATCATCGGCGCCGCACGACCCGTTGCATGCAGCACAGGGTAGGAGATGAACGGCGTTTGTCGGCGGTGGGCGCGGGTAAGGGCCCCGATTCCGCCGCCGCCCAATCACTGACACGTTGGTGACACTTACGATCACGCCGATTTCCGGCACTGCCGTCGCCGGCGTCTGTCGCTACGATCGGGCCGACTTCCGGCCACGACAGGAGAGGCGAACCCCGTGAGCGTTACCGACGACTACCTGGCCAACAACGCGGAGTACGCGCAGACGTTCTCCGGCCCGCTGCCATTGCCGCCGAGCAAGCACGTCGCCGTCGTGGCGTGCATGGACGCGCGCATGAACGTCTACGGGATCCTCGGCCTCAAAGATGGTGAGGCGCACGTCATCCGCAACGCCGGCGGGGTGGTGACCGACGACGAGATCCGCTCCCTGGCCATCAGCCAGCGACTGCTGGGCACCCGCGAGATCATCCTGATCCACCACACCGACTGCGGCATGCTGACGTTCACCGACGACGACTTCAAGCGCGACATCCAGGCCGAGACCGGCATCAAGCCGGAGTGGGCGGCGGAGTCCTTCGCCGACGTCGAGGAGGACGTGCGCCAGTCGCTGCGTCGCATCGAAGCCAGCCCGTTCGTCACCAAGCACACCTCGCTGCGCGGGTTCGTGTTCGACGTGGCCACCGGCAAGCTCCACGAGGTCACCGTCTAGCCCCGCGTTGAGTGTGCGCTCAGGGCGCGATTCGAGCGGCCGATCGCGGCCCTGAGCGCACAGTCAACGGGGGAGAAGGCCTGATTGACACGTCCGCACGGTGGTGGCTACCGTCAGGGTAAGCAGGTAATCCTGGTTAATCCAGCCAACTTTACGAGGAACCGATGGCGGAGCAGCTTCTGTCCCGGCCGGCGGCCGGCCATGACACAGACGACCCTGCAGGCCCGCTGCCGGGCCAGTATGAACTCAGCCATCTGCGCTCGCTGGAGGCCGAGGCCATCCACATCATCCGGGAGGTCGCGGCCGAGTTCGAGCGGCCGGTGCTGCTGTTCTCCGGCGGCAAGGACTCCATCGTCATGCTGCATCTGGCCATCAAGGCCTTCGCCCCTGCGCGGGTTCCGTTCCCGGTCATGCACGTCGACACCGGCCACAACTTCGACGAGGTGATCGCCACCCGCGACGAACTCGTGCAGCGCTACGGGCTGCGCCTGGTGGTCGCCGGCGTCCAGGACGACATCGACGCCGGCCGCGTCGTCGACAACGGCCCGTCCCGCAATCCGCTGCAGACCGTGACGCTGCTGCGGGCCATCCGGGAGAACCGCTTCGACGCCGCCTTCGGCGGGGCCCGCCGCGATGAGGAGAAGGCACGCGCCAAGGAACGGGTCTTCAGCTTCCGCGACGAGTTCGGCCAGTGGAACCCCAAGGCGCAGCGGCCCGAACTGTGGAACCTCTACAACGGCCGCTACCGCAAGGGTGAGCACATCCGCGTCTTTCCGCTGTCCAACTGGACCGAGTACGACATCTGGGCCTACATCGGCGAGGAGAACATCACCCTGCCGTCCATCTACTACGCCCACCGCCGGCCGGTGTTCCGCCGCGACGGGATGCTGCTGGCGGTCCACGAGTACATGCAGCCCACTCCCGGCGAGGAGGTGTTCGAGACCTCGGTGCGTTTCCGCACCGTCGGTGACGTCACCTGTACCGGCTGTGTCGAGTCCACCGCGGCCACCGTCGAGGACGTGATCGCCGAGACCGCGACGTCGCGGCTCACCGAGCGCGGGGCCACTCGTGCCGACGACCGGATCTCCGAGGCCGGCATGGAGGACCGCAAGCGCGAGGGGTACTTCTGATGAGTGCTTGGGCGAAGAAGCGAGGACGCTGATGAGCGGTGATGTCCTCACCTCGGCACCGGACACCACCCTGCTGCGGCTGGCCACCGCCGGCTCCGTCGATGACGGCAAGTCCACCCTGATCGGGCGGCTGCTGTATGACTCCAAGGCTGTCATGGAGGACCAGTTGGCGGCCGTCGAGCGCACCTCGCGTGAACGGGGCAACGACTACACCGACCTCGCCCTGGTCACCGACGGCCTGCGGTCGGAGCGTGAGCAGGGCATCACCATCGACGTCGCCTACCGCTACTTCGCCACGGCCAAGCGGAAATTCATCATCGCCGACACCCCGGGCCACATTCAGTACACCCGCAACATGGTCACCGGCGCCTCCACCGCGCAGCTGGTCATCGTCCTCGTGGACGCCCGCAACGGCCTGCTGGAGCAGTCCCGCCGGCACGCGTTCCTGGCCTCGTTGCTCGGCGTGCAGCACCTCGTGTTGGCCGTCAACAAGATGGACTTGATCGACTGGGACCGCGACCGGTTCGCCCGGATTCGCGACGAGTTCCATGCGTTCGCCGCCCGGCTGGACGTGCACGACGTCACCACCATCCCGATGTCCGCGCTCAACGGCGACAACGTGGTGACGAAGTCGGACAGGGCTTCCTGGTACGACGGTCCGCCGCTGCTGAGCCACCTCGAGGACGTCTACATCGCCGGTGACCGCAACCTGGTCGACGTCCGCTTCCCGGTCCAATACGTCATCCGCCCGCAGACCCGCGACCACGCCGACCATCGCAGCTACGCCGGCACCGTGGCCAGCGGGATCATGCGCCCGGGCGACGAGGTGGTGGTGCTGCCCAGCGGCAAGACCACCCGCATCACCGCCATCGCCGGCCCGGAAGGCCAAGTCTCCGAAGCGTTTCCGCCCATGGCGGTGTCGATCAGCCTCGCCGACGACATCGACATCTCCCGCGGGGACCTTCTCGCCCGGCCACAGAACCAACCGGAGGCGACCACCGAGTTCGACGCGATGGTCTGCTGGATGGCCGACGACGCCACGCTCGAACCCGGCCGTGACTACGTGATCAAGCACACCACGCGCTCGACCCGGGCCAGGGTCACCGGACTGGACTACCGCCTCGACGTCAACACCCTGCACCGCGACAAGGGCGCCACCGCCCTGAAACTCAACGAGCTCGGCCGGGTCAGCCTGCGCACCCAGGTGCCGCTGCTGCTCGACGAATACACCCGCAACTCGGCGACGGGCTCGTTCATCCTGATCGACCCCGACACCAACGTCACCGTCGCGGCCGGCATGGTGCGCGACACCGCGCCGACTGCGGGACGGACCGCCTCGCCGAACACGGTGCGTCACCAGCCGCTGGTCACACCGGGGGACCGGCTGACCAAGGGCCGCACAGTCTGGTTCACCGGCCTGTCCGGTTCGGGGAAGTCGTCGGTGGCCGTGATCGTGGAACAGATGCTGCTGGAGCGCGGGCGCCCGGCCTACATCCTCGACGGCGACAACCTGCGGCACGGCCTCAACGCCGACCTCGGGTTCTCGATGGCCGACCGCGCCGAGAACCTTCGCCGCCTGGCGCACGTCGCCACCCTGATGGCCGACGCCGGGCTGACGGTTCTGGTTCCGGCCATCAGCCCCCTGCAGGAGCATCGTGATCTGGCCCGCGGCGTCCACGGCGACGCCGGTATCGAGTTCTTCGAGGTCTTCGTCGACACCCCGCTGGAGGACTGCGAGCGACGCGATCCCAAGGGTCTCTACGCCAAGGCCCGCCGCGGCGAGATCACGCACTTCACCGGAATCGACAGCCCGTATCAGCGGCCCAGGAAGCCCGACCTGCGGCTCACCCCCGACCACAGCGCCGCCGAACTTGCCGCCCGGGTGGTAGGCCTGCTGGAATCGCGGACGTGAACGACCACCAACTGGCGGCCCGGTTGGCCACCGAGGCGGGCACCCTGCTGCTCGGGGTGCGCTCCGAGTTGTCGGAGGCGACCGCCGCCGAGCGGAAAGCCCAGGGGGACAAGCGCTCCCACGAATTCCTGATGGCACAGCTGGCCGCGTCCCGCCCGGAGGACGCCGTGCTGTCGGAGGAAGGCGTCGACAACCCGGTGCGGCTGACGGCCGAGCGCGTCTGGATCGTCGACCCGCTCGACGGCACCCGGGAGTTCTCCGAACTCGACCGCGACGACTGGGCCGTGCACGTGGCGCTGTGGGAGCGGGGCGAACTGGTGGCCGGGGCGGTCGCACTACCGGGGCAGGGCGTCACCCTCGCGACTCCCGGGGTCTCGGTACCGCCGGCCCACACCGGCGCCCCGCGCATCCTGGTGTCCCGCACTCGCCCGCCGGCGGTTGCGATGCAGGTGCGCGACGCGCTCGGCGCCGACCTTGTCGAGATGGGTTCAGCCGGGGCCAAGGTGGCCGCGGTGGTGCAGGGCCGCGCCGAGGTGTACGTCCACGCCGGCGGCCAATACGAGTGGGATTCCGCGGCGCCGGTCGCGGTGGCGCGGGCCGCGGGTCTGCACACATCGCGCGTCGACGGCAGCCCGTTGCGCTACAACCAGTCCGACCCGCTGCTACCCGACGTCGTGGTGTGCCGGCCGGAGTTTGCCGACGCCGTCCTCACCGCACTGCGGTAACCCATTTGCCGGTCGGGGGCCCTTTTACCCCTGTTTGCGGGCCTGCGCAGTGTGGGATAGACCACATCTGACGAGAATTCGCTGGCCCCGGGATGCTTCTCAGGTGAATCTCAGCTATTGTTGAGGAAATCCTTCACCACGAGAGGCGGTGTGCTGTGTCCGGCCGGATCGGTCCTTTCCTCACGACGGGAGTGGCTTTGTCGGTCGCTGCCGTCGTGGTGGCCAATCCGGTGGTTGCGCCGCGTGCCGACCTGGAGATTCCGGCGGTGAAGCTGTCGGGCACCGGCGACGCCCTGGACATGCTCAACAACGATTTCCTCAGCCGGATCGCGCCCGCACCGGCCGAATCGCCGAGCAACCCGTTCGCGGTGCTGAAGGACCTCGTCACGTCGTTAGCTGCTGACGCCACCTACCTCACCAAGAACGCGATCGTCTCGGCATTCTTCGCCGGGGCCAACGCCGTCACGAACCCCGAGTTGACGGCCGCGTCCTTCCCGTACGTCCCCCACATCCCGCCGGCCGGCGCCGTGGTGCTGCCGACGCCCGTGCTGCCTCCCGCGGTGCCGGGACCGATGACGACCGATCAACTCCTCGCCGTCGCCGCGCTTCCCGCCGAGCTCGTGCCGGCCGCCGCCGAGGTGGTGGTGGCCCTGATGGACGGGGTGCGCGGCCTGACCGACGGCACCGCGGTGACGGCGGCGTTCGCCGTCGGCGCTCTTCTGGTGAAAGAGGGCGGCCAGGTCGCCGACGCCGTCCGCGGTCTGGTCGGCACCGGTGTGCAGGCGGTCGCCGACGTACTGACGGCGGTCACCGCCGGTGAGCCGCAGACCGCGATCGACAACGCGTTCAGCGACGTCGTTGAACAGCCCGCCAAGGGCGCCCGCTCGGTTGCCGCCGGATCCACCGAAACGGTGCCGGCCCAGACTCCCGGCCCCGGCCTGGTGGCGCCGCCGGCGCCGAAGACCGAAGTCCTTGGTGGCGACCGGGTTCAGCGGCGAACGGCAGTGCTTGACACACCGGAGATCATCGCGCCGTCGGCGGTGCCCGACCTGGCCGATGGCCTCGGCTCCGGCACGCCCAAGGATCTCAACCCCGCCCTGACCCGGCCGCGGGTGCCGGCATGGTCGGGCCCGGTGAACGACGCGGTCGACCAGGCGCGTCATCAGGTGCAGGGGATGCTCCGCAGCGCGGTCGACGCCGTGCGCAAGGCCGCCGATCACTCCGGCAAGGCGCCCGCCGGTCCGGCTCGCGATTAACGAGCCGTTTCCTGCCGCCGGGATGGCAGAATCCGCGGCATGCGGATGTCGGCGAAAGCGGAGTACGCCGTCCGTGCGATGACACAGTTGGCCTCGGTTCCGGCCGGGGATCTGGTCAAGACCGACGAACTGGCCAAGTCCCAGGGCATTCCGGCGCAATTCCTCGTCGACATTCTTTCCGACCTGCGGGCCGATCGGCTGGTGCGCAGCCACCGCGGGCGCGACGGCGGCTACGAACTCGCCCGGCCGGCCGCCGACATCAGCATCGCCGACGTGCTGCGCTGTATCGACGGACCGCTGGCGAGTGTCCGTGACATCGGACTGGGCGACCTGCCGTATTCCGGGCCGACGGCGGCACTGACCGACGTCTGGCGTGCGTTGCGCGCCAGCATGCGCTCGGTGCTGGAGGAGACGACGCTGGCCGACGTGGCCCTGGGCGCGTTGCCCGCCCACGTCTACCGGATGGCGCGGGACTACCTCACCCAGGAAGACCGGCGTGGGCGGCGCAGTGGCTGACGGCGGCACCGACAAATTGGGGGTCGAGCGCCTGGGCAGCATCGGCCCGAACTGGTTCGCATCGGTGATGGGCACCGGAATCGTGGCCAATGCCGGCGCGACGCTGCCCGTCAATGTCCCTGGCCTGCATCTCTTCACGCGCGCGGTGTGGGTGGCCGCCGCTGTTCTGCTGGTGGGGCTGCTCGTGGTGGTGGGCGGCCACTGGATGCGGCACCCGACGGTGGCCCGCGGCCACGCCCGCAACCCGCAGATGGCGCACTTCTACGGAGCCGCGCCGATGGCCCTGCTGACGGTGGGGACCGGCGCGTTGCTGGTGGGGCGGGACGTCGTCGGCGAGCGTGCGGCTGTCGACCTGGCCTGGATCCTGTGGGTGGCCGGGACGATCGGCGGCCTGTTCACCGCGGTCAGCATCCCCTATCTGATGTTCACCCAGCACGACGTCGAACCCGACGCCGCATTCGGCGGCTGGTTGATGCCGGTGGTCCCGCCGATGGTGGCTGCGGCCGCGGGGGCGCTGCTCATCCCGCACGCCCCGGAGGGCGTGGGCAGGCAGACGCTGCTGTACGGCTGCTGGGCGATGTTCGGTCTGTCCCTGGTGGCGGCGTTCATCATCACCTCGATGATCTGGAGCCGCCTGGCGCTCTACGGCACATCGGGCACCGCACGGGTTCCGACGTTGTGGATCGTCCTGGGTCCGCTGGGTCAATCCATCACCGCCGCAGGCCTTCTCGGCCGCAATGCGTCCTCGGCCGTGGACCCGGCCGTGGCCGGCGCGATGAAGACGTTCGCGGTGCTTTACGGCGTTCCGGTGTGGGGCTTCGCGGTGCTGTGGATCGCCCTGGCGACCTCACTGACCGTGCGCACACTGCGGCGTGGCATGCCGTTCGCGCTGACGTGGTGGAGCCTGACCTTCCCGGTCGGCACGTTCGTCACCGGCACCACCCAACTGGCCGGCCACACCGGCCTGCCGGCTTTCCGAGTCGCCGCCGTACTCGCCTACGTCGGCCTGCTCAGTACCTGGCTGCTGGTGGCGGTCCGTACGGCCCGGGGCACCCTGCGCGGCACCCTTCTCGCGCCGCCGCCGAGTACCGGGCCGGTCCGCGCCCGGAAGGACCCGGCCCGGTAGCCGCCCGGGCGTGCCAGAATCGCCGTCGTGCAGATAGGCATGACCATGCCGGTGATGGAGCCCGACCTCGACGCGGCGACCCTGCGGCAGTGGGCTCAGCGGATCGACGAAGGCCCCTTCTCCTCGCTGTGCTGGGGGGAACGCATCGCCTTCGACAACCCGGAGGCCCTCACCCTGCTCGGCGCGCTGTCGGCCTGGACCTTGCGGGTGCCGTTGATCACCACCGTCGTCGTGCCGCAGTTGCACGACCCGGTCCTGCTGGCCAAGTCGCTGGCCACCGGCGACGTGCTCAGCGGCGGGCGGCTAACCGTGGGTGTCGGGGTCGGGGGACGCCACGAGGATTACCGGGCCGTGGGCGCCGATCCGTCGACGCAGACCATCCGCGAGATGGCCGACCGGGTGGCGACCATGAAGAAGGTGTGGGCCGGAGAGAAGCTCACCGATTCGGTGTTGCCGGTCGGCCCCACGCCGGTGCAACCCGGCGGCCCCCGGCTGCTGGTCGGCACCGTCGGGCCCAGGACACTGCGCAGTGCCGCCGCGTGGGCCGAGGGACTCGCCGGCATCACCCTTGACCTCGACGTCGCCAAACAGAGCGAGCTCTTCGACGTGGGCCGGGCCGCCTGGGCGGAGGCCGGCAAACCGGCTCCGCACCTGGCCACCTCGTTCTGGTTCGCCCTCGGCGACCCCGAGGAATCCCGTTCTCAGATGCACCGCCATCTGCGGCACTACATGAACTGGATCCCGGCGGAGATCGTCGATGCCATGGCGCCACTCACCGGCTTCGCCGGCACCGAGGAGCATCTGGCCGACGTGCTGCGCTCCTTCGCGGCGATCGGAACCACCGAGGTGCACCTCATCCCGACCAGTTCGGACCTCGACCAGCTGCGGCGGGCGGCCGACGTCGCCGCCGAATTCTTCTCCGGGAAGGGAGGATTGGCGTCATGAGCTTTGGCGACTACCAGATCGAGATCTACTTTCAGGGACTGACGGGTGTGCTGCCGTCGCTGCCCATGTCGTTCCTGGAGCTGGAATCCCGGGCGCAGCAGGCGATGTCGCCGTCGGTGTGGTCCTACGTCGCCGGTGGCGCCGGCGATGAGCTGACCCAGCGCGCCAACGCCGCCGCCTTCAACAATTGGGGGCTCATCCCGCGGATGCTCGTGGGCGCCACCGAACGGGACCTGTCGGTGGAATTGTGGGGACAACGTTGGCAGGCACCGGTTTTCATGGCTCCGATCGGGGTGATCGGATTGTGCACCACCGACCACCACGGTGACCTCGCCGCCGCCCGTGCCGCCGCCCGCACCGGCGTGCCGATGTGCGTCTCCACCCTGACGATGGACCCACTCGAGGACGTCGCCGCGGAATTCGGCGACACCCCAGGGCTTTTCCAGCTCTACACGCCCACCGACCGGGAGTTGGCCGAAAGCCTGGTGCATCGGGCCGAGGCGGCAGGCTACACCGGCATCGTGGTGACCCTGGACACCTGGGTGCCCGGCTGGCGGCCCCGTGATCTGACAACGGCGAACTTCCCCCAACTGCGCGGACTCTGCCTGGCGAACTACCTCAGCGATCCGCACTTCCGCGCCAAGGTCGACGGCGACCTCAGCAACCCCCGCAACGCGGTGATGCAATGGGTCCGCATCTTCGGAAACTCGTTGACCTGGAACGACTTACCATGGCTACGGTCCGTCACCTCGCTGCCGCTGATACTCAAGGGGATCTGCCACCCCGATGACGCCCGCCGCGCCATCGACGCCGGTGCCGACGGCATCTACTGCTCCAACCACGGCGGCCGCCAGGCCAACGGCGGGCTGCCGGCCATCGACTGCCTGCCCGACGTGGTCGCCGCCGCCGGTGAGGTTCCGGTGCTGTTCGACTCCGGCGTCCGCTCAGGCGCCGACGTGGTCAAGGCGCTGGCCCTGGGCGCCGCCGCGGTCGGCATCGGGCGGCCCTACGCATACGGGGCCGCACTGGCCGGCACCGACGGGATCGTGCATGTGCTGCGATCCCTGCTCGCCGAGGCGGACCTCATGATGGCCATTGACGGGTATCCCACCCTCGGTGACCTGAACCCCGGGGCATTGCGGCGCGTGGGCTGATCGGTCACGCTGTTCGCATGCCTCAGCCGTCTACCGATGTATCCCGCATGCGCGAGAAGCAGAGCCACGCGCGCGACCAGCTCGATGCCCTACTCGAAAGCACACCGCTGGCCACCATCGCGCTGATCCGCGACGCCCATCCCGTGGCCCTGCCGATCGGCTTCGCGCGCATCGGCGACGAACTGGTGATCCACGGCTCGACCGGATCCCCGTGGCTGCGCGAATTGGCGGCCGGCGCCCCGGCCTCGGTGGCGGTGACCGCGCTGGATGGGATCCTCGTGGCGCGAAGCGGGTTCGAGTCTTCGTTCCAGTACCGCAGCGCGGTGCTGTTCGGCAGCTTCCGCGTCGTTGCCGGCGACGAGAAGGTCGACTACCTGCAGGCCCTTGTGGATACCTTCATTCCCGGTCGGGTACGCGAACTGCGGGCGAGCAGCGGCAAGGAGCTGGCCGCCACCCTGGTACTCGCACTGCCCATCGGCGCGGACAACTGGTCGCTGAAGATCGGCGACGGATGGCCTGAAGACCCCGACGACGACGTCGCCGCCGGGGGGTGGGCCGGCATCGTGCCGATCACGATGACCTACGGCGAGCCCGTGCGGGCCCCGGACTGCGATCCGGCGATCCCGGTCCCGCCGTCGGTGCTTTCGATGAGCGGGACGGTCGCCAACCGCCGAGGGTAAGCGGCGCTGCGGACCCGAATAGCAGAGTCGTGACCTAGTCTCCGTTGCGCATGATTGTCTCGACGAAATTGCCGCTGCTGCAAGAGGATCCGGTAACGTCCTCATGACCGTGCCCGGTGAGCAGCGTGATCGGATCCTGCGGTGGTGCGGGCAGCGGGTACACCGCCGTCGCTTTCACGTGTGACGTGCCGCCGGCCGGACACGGCGCGTAGTGCTCTCCGTTCACGGTCCACGTTGTGCCGCCGAACATCAGCGCTGCGAAGCTATCGGGATTGTGGAAGTAGCTCACACACCGATCGCCGGTGCGTAGACATTCGGTGCGGACAGCCATGTCGGCCTCATAGCGGGTCCCGTCGCCAAACGTCTTCGCCAGGTGGTAACTGCCCCGGAGTGCCTGCGCCGGGGTCGCCACCCGCGGCGGTTGTCCAGCAGGGTCAGCAACGCGGTTGACGTCGACGTCTCCGATCCGCGTCACGGTCATTGCTCGTCTTGACGGGGCACAACCGGCGCTGGTCAAGCTCCATTCGCCGGTCAGGGTGCCGTCGGCGCGTGGCTGCAGGGCGAAGACCGACCAATATTCAGCCGGAGGGTTGATGCACGGGTTCGACTCAAGGACCACGGCTACCCAGCGCCCGTCGACCTCGTCGAAAATCCTGGTCGATCCCGGGGATTCGCCGTCGAGGCTTGATGCTGCCGCTACGCACCCGCTGGGGCGGCACACCGAGCGGACGCCCCACGTGACGGTGTTCGGTGGTGGGGCGCCTTGCGCGGGCTTACCGTCGAGGTCGGTGGCTGGGCCGTAGTCGACCCGGTAGGTGCCGGTGAACGGAATCGTGTTGGGCGACACGGCGGCCGGCGGTGTGGCGCTCGGCTTTGGCTCTGATCCCCTCGAGGCAACGACTGCGACGATGCCGCCCGCCGTCACCAGCGCAACGGCTGCGGCGGCGGCGACGAGGCAATATCGTCGACGAACCGGCCGTAGGGTTCTGCCGCCCCCATCCACATCGGCCTCCCCAGACGAGTGCAAGGTTGCAGCAAACACGATATGCGCGGCGCTTGCTGCGTGTTCAGAAATCGGGTGCAGCCGGCGCTGGGGAGAAAGCCAAACGCCAGCTCAACGGGTTGGACAGAGGGTGCCCCCGGCAGGATTCGAACCTGCGGCCTTCTGCTCCGGAGGCAGACGCTCTATCCCCTGAGCTACGGGGGCGCAATGTGTGTGCTGCGCCGTCGGGCGGACCCAGCCTAACGCATAGGATGATCCCCCGTGACCCCCGCCGATCTCGCTGAGTTGCTGCGCGACACCGCTGCCACGGTGCTCGCCGAGCACGGCATGGATCCGGCTGCCCTGCCGGCCGCGGTGACCGTCGAGCGGCCGCGCAACCCCGAGCACGGCGACTACGCCACCAACCTCGCCCTGCAGGTCGCCAAGAAGGTCGGCGCCAACCCGCGTGAGCTGGCCGGCTGGCTGGCCACCGCACTGGCCGGCGCCGACGGCATCGCGTCGGCCGAGGTGGCCGGGCCCGGCTTCGTCAACCTGCGCATCGAGACCGCGGCACAGGGTGCGCTGGTGGCCGACATCCTCTCGGCGGCGGCCGGCTACGGCCGCTCCGGTCTGCTCTCGGGCCGCAACATCAACCTGGAGTTCGTCTCGGCCAACCCGACCGGCCCCATCCACATCGGGGGCACCCGCTGGGCCGCCGTCGGCGATGCCCTGGGCCGACTTCTCAGCACTCAGAGCGCCGAGGTGGTCCGTGAGTACTACTTCAACGACCACGGCGCCCAGATCGATAGGTTCGTCAACTCCCTGGTCGCCGCGGCCAAGGGGGAGCCTGCTCCCGAGGACGGCTACGCCGGCGCCTACATCGCCGATATCGCCGCCCAGGTCCTCGCCAAAGCGCCCGACGCGCTGAGCCTGCCGCAGCCCGAGATGCACGAGACGTTCCGGGAAATCGGTGTGGATCTGATGTTCGACCACATCAAGAAATCCCTGCACGAGTTCGGCACCGACTTCGACGTCTTCACCCACGAAGACTCCATGCACACCAGCGGCCGGGTCGACCAGGCCATCGCGAAGTTGCGCGCCAACGGCGCCATCTACGAGAAGGACGGCGCAACGTGGTTGCGCACCACCGAGTTCGGTGACGACAAGGACCGAGTGGTCATCAAGAGCGACGGCCAGCCCGCCTACATCGCCGGTGACCTCGCCTACTACCTCGACAAGCGGCAGCGCGGATTCGACCTCTGCATCTACATGCTCGGCGCCGACCACCACGGATACATCGCGCGGCTCAGGGCCGCCGCCGCCGCTCTCGGCGACGACCCGGACACCGTCGAGGTGCTGATCGGACAGATGGTCAACCTGGTGCGCGACGGCCAGCCGGTGCGGATGAGCAAGCGGGCCGGCACGGTCATCACCCTCGACGATCTCGTCGAGGCCATCGGGGTCGACGCCGCCCGCTACGCGCTGATCCGCTCCTCGGTGGATACCCCCATCGACATCGACCTGCAGCTGTGGTCGTCGGCGTCGAGTGAAAACCCCGTCTATTACGTGCAATACGCGCACGCGCGGCTGTGCGCGCTGGCGCGCAATGCCGCCGATCTGGGTCTGCAGGCCGACACCGGGCACCTCGACCTGCTGTCCCATGACAAAGAGGGCACGCTCATCCGCAGCCTCGGTGAGTTCCCCCGGGTGCTGGAGGTGGCCGCCACGCTTCGCGAGCCGCACCGGGTGTGCCGCTACCTCGAGGACCTGGCCGGTGACTACCACCGGTTCTACGACTCCTGCCGGGTGTTGCCGCAAGGCGACGAGGAGGCGGGCGACCTGCACCGCGCTCGGCTGGCCCTGTGCGAGGCCACCCGTCAGGTGATCGCGAACGGCCTTGGGATCCTTGGCGTTACGGCCCCGGAGCGGATGTGAGCGTTCACCCCGCCGGACCGCGGCACGCCGAGGAGATCCACCACGGCGATGCTCCGCCGAGGCCGCAGAGTGCTGCCGATCTGCTGGCACTGTCGCCGAAAGTGTGGCCGCGCAATCTCGTTCGCGGCGACGACGGCGTGGTGCGGGTGGCCGGCGTCGCGGTGACCGAGTTGGCCGAAACCTATCGCACACCTCTGTTCGTCGTCGACGAGGACGACTTCCGCAGCCGCTGCCGGGAGATGGCGGCCGCGTTCGGCGGCGGTGACAAAGTCAACTACGCCGCCAAGGCCTTCCTGTGCACCGAGATCGCCCGGTGGGTGGCCGAGGAGGGGCTCTGTCTCGATGTCGCCAGTGGCGGCGAGCTGGCGGTCGCTCTGCACGCCGGATTCCCCGCCGAGCGGATCGCGTTGCACGGCAACAACAAATCGATCGACGAGCTGACCGCAGCCGTCAACGCCGGGATCGGCTACGTCGTGCTGGACTCGATGACCGAGATCGACCGCCTCGACGCGGTCGCCGCCCACGCCGGGGTGGTGCAGAACGTCATGGTGCGGGTCACCGTCGGGGTGGAAGCCCACACCCACGAGTTCATCGCCACCGCGCACGAGGACCAGAAGTTCGGGCTCTCGCTTGCGGCCGGGGACGCGATGACGGCGATCCGCCGCGTCTTCACCGCGGACAACCTGCGCCTGGTGGGTTTGCACAGCCACATCGGATCGCAGATCTTCGACGCCGGCGGCTTCGAACTCGCGGCGCGACGCGTCATCGGACTGCTGCGCGACGTCGTCGCCGAGTTCGGTGTCGACAAGACCGCCCAGATCGCCACCGTCGACCTCGGTGGGGGACTGGGCATCTGCTATGTGCCCCAGGATGATCCGCCCCCGGTTGCCGATCTGGCCGCCAAGCTGGCGGCAATCGTGCACAACGAATCCGCGGCCGTCGGCCTACCGGCGCCCCGTCTGGTGGTCGAACCGGGACGGGCCATCGCCGGGCCGGGCACCATCACGCTCTACGAGGTGGGCACCGTCAAGGACGTGGCGATCAGCGGCTCGTCACACCGCCGGTACGTCAGCGTCGACGGCGGCATGAGCGACAACATCCGCACCTCGCTGTACGGCGCGGATTACGACGTGCGGCTGGTTTCCCGGTGTAGCGCTGCGCAGCCAGCGCTTGCGCGCATCGTCGGAAAGCACTGTGAGAGTGGCGATATCGTGGTGCGCGACGCCTGGGTGCCCGACGACGTCACCCCGGGTGATCTGCTTGCCGTCGCTGCCACGGGTGCGTACTGCTATTCGATGTCGAGCCGCTACAACCTGATCGGCCGCCCGGCCGTGGTGGCGGTGCGCGACGGTAAGGCCCGGCTGATCCTGCGCCGGGAGACGGTCGACGATCTGCTGAGTCTGGAGGTGGTGTAGGTGGAGAAGCCGATCGGTGTGGCAGTGCTCGGCCTGGGCAACGTGGGACGCGAAGTGGCGCGGATCATCGAGGAGAGCGCGCCGGACCTGGCTGCGCGCATCGGTGCGCCGCTGGAGCTTCGGGGTGTGGCGGTGCGACGGGTCGCTGACGACCGGGGGCTGCCGGCGGCGATGTTGACCGACAACGTCGAAGATCTGGTCTCCCGTGAGGACGTCGACATCGTCGTCGAGCTGATGGGCCCGGTGGAACCGGCGCGCAAGGCGATCCTCACCGCGCTGGAGCACGGCAAGTCCGTGGTCACCGCCAACAAGGCCCTGCTGTCGCAGTCCACCGGCGAGCTCGCCGAAGCGGCCGAGAAGGCCCGCGTCGATCTGTACTTCGAGGCCGCGGTGGCCGGCGCCATCCCGGTCATCCGTCCGCTGACCCAGTCGCTGGCCGGTGACACCGTGTTGCGGGTGGCCGGCATCGTCAACGGGACCACCAACTACATCCTCTCCGAGATGTCCTCCACGGGGGCCGATTACGCCACGGCGCTGGCCGACGCCAGCGCGTTGGGCTATGCCGAGGCCGATCCCACCGCTGATGTCGAGGGCTACGACGCGGCCGCCAAGGCGGCCATCCTGGCCTCGATCGCCTTCCACACCCGGGTCACCGCCGAGGACGTCTACCGCGAGGGCATCACCAAGGTCACCCCGGCGGACTTCGAGGCCGCCCGCGCCCTGGGCTGCACCATCAAACTGCTGGCCATCTGCGAGCGGATCAACTCCGATGGGCAGGAATGGGTTTCGGCCCGGGTCTACCCGGCGCTCGTCCCACTCGAGCACCCGCTGGCGTCGGTCAACGGCGCGTTCAACGCGGTGGTGGTGGAAGCCGAGGCGGCCGGCCGCCTGATGTTCTACGGCCAGGGCGCCGGCGGCAACCCGACCGCCTCGTCGGTGATGGGTGATGTCGTGATGGCGGCCCGAAACCGGGTCCAGGGCGGCCGCGGTCCCCGCGAATCCCGCTACGCGCAGTTGCCGGTGGCGCCGATCGGTGTGATCCCGACCCGCTATTACGTCAGCATGCGGGTCAAGGATCGCCCCGGCGTACTGGCCTCGGTGGCAACGGAATTCGGCAAGCGCGAGGTCAGCATCGCCGAGGTCCGCCAGGAGGGGCTCCTCGACGGCGCCGGACAGCCCAGCGGGGCGCGGATCGTCGTCGTCACCCACCGGGCCACCGACGCGGCGCTGTCGGAGACCGTCGCCGCACTGGCAGGCCTCGAGGTCGTCGACGAGGTCACCAGTGTTCTGCGCCTGGAGGGAACCAGCGAATGAGCGACGAGCGTCTTGCGCGAGGAGCATCCAGCGCCGATCAGCGTCGTGCGCGAGGGTTTGCGGACTGCCGTGGCCGCGCCGGATGCTCCTGGCCGGGCCTGATCGAGGCCTACCGGGATCGTCTTCCGATGGCCGCGGACTGGACCCCGGTGACGCTGCTGGAGGGCGGCACACCGCTGGTGCCCGCCCCGCGGCTTTCCGAAAAGACCGGCTGCACAGTGCACATCAAGGTCGAGGGCCTCAACCCCACCGGGTCGTTCAAGGACCGCGGCATGACGATGGCGGTCACCGAGGCGGTGGCCAGGGGTCAGAAGGCCGTGCTGTGCGCCTCGACCGGCAACACCTCCGCCTCGGCCGCCGCCTACGCGGCACGGGCCGGTATCACCTGCGCGGTCCTGATCCCGCAGGGCAAGATCGCGATGGGCAAGCTGGCCCAGGCGGTCATGCACGGCGCCAAGATCATTCAAATCGACGGCAATTTCGACGACTGCCTCGAGCTCGCCCGCAAGCTCACCGCCGACTACCCGACCATCTCGCTGGTCAACAGCGTCAACCCGGTCCGCATCGAAGGCCAGAAGACCGCGGCGTTCGAGATCGTCGACGCCCTCGGTACCGCTCCGGACGTCCACGCGCTGCCCGTCGGCAACGCCGGCAACATCACCGCGTACTGGAAGGGCTACACCGAGTACCACCGCGACGGCGTGACTGACAAGCTGCCGCGCATGCTCGGCACTCAGGCCGCCGGCGCCGCTCCGCTGGTCCTGGGACATCCGGTGAGCAACCCGGAAACGCTGGCCACCGCCATCAGGATCGGGTCGCCGGCCTCGTGGGACGGAGCCATGGCCGCCAAGGAGCAGTCCGGTGGACGCTTCCTGGCCGCCACCGACGAGGATCTGCTCGCGGCCTACCACCTGCTCGCCCGGGAGGAGGGGATCTTCGTGGAGCCCGCCTCGGCCGCCAGCGTCGCCGGGCTGCTCAAGGCAGTGGCGGACGGCTGGGTGCGGGCCGGGTCCACCGTGGTCTGCACCGTCACCGGGCACGGTCTCAAGGATCCCGACACCGCGCTGCGCGACATCCCGCCCGTGACCCCGCTTCCGGTCGACCCGGCCGCCGTCGTCGCCGCCCTGGGCCTGAAATGACCCCGGGGGTGAACTGCCGGTGACCGTCTCATTGCCCGTCGGACTGACCGGCCATGCCTCGGTGGCGGCCTCCAGTGCCAACCTCGGTCCGGGATTCGACAGCCTCGGCTTGGCGCTGGCCCTGTATGACGAGATCAGTGTCGAAACCACCTCGGGCACAACGGTTGTCTCAGTCGAGGGCGAAGGCGAAGGGCAGGTCTCCGCGGGGCCGGACAACCTCGTCGCGGTGGCCGTCCGCCGTGGGCTGGCGGCCGCGGGAGCACAGGCGGCGGGCTTGAAAGTCCACTGCCGCAACGTGATTCCACATTCCCGCGGGCTGGGCTCTTCGGCAGCGGCGGTCGTCGGTGGCCTGGCGGCAGCCAACGCCCTTGTGGCGCAGACGGATATCCGTCCGCTGACCGACGATCAGCTGATCCAACTCTCCAGCGAGTTCGAAGGTCATCCCGACAACGCCTCAGCGTCGGTGCTCGGCGGCGCGGTGGTGTCCTGGTCGGAGAATGCCGCCGGCGACCCAGGTTCGGCGACCCGGTACTTCGCCGCGCCGCTGCGGCTGCACCCCGACATCCGGCTGTTCCCGGGCATCCCGCAGGTGCGTTCCTGCACCGCCGAAACCCGCGTGTTGCTGCCCGAGCAGGTCAGCCACCAGGCCGCCCGCTTCAACGTGAGCAGGGCGGCTTTGCTGGTTCTGGCGTTGACCGAGCGTCCCGACCTGCTGATGGCGGCGACCGAGGACCTGCTGCACCAACCGCAGCGCGCCCCGGCCATGCCCGCGTCGGCGGATTACCTGCATCTGCTGCGGCGGCGCGGGGTTGCCGCTGTGCTGTCCGGGGCCGGGCCTTCGGTCCTGGCTTTCACCAACGGTGCCGACCTACCCGCCGAGGCGGTGGAGTTCGGTCGCCAACACGGATTTGCTGTGAGCGAGGTCGCCGTCGGTGAGCCGGTGCGATGGACGGCCCGCATCAGCGCCGGAGCCCGCGACGAACAGCTGAATCGCCGATGAGGCGGTCCTTGCCTCGCAGGGGCATCCGGACTATCCTCGTAGGCGTCCAGCAACCGCAGCGTGTTCTGCGCCGACAGTAGGACGATCACCACAAATTTCCGTGTGTTTGAATCCAGTGGTTCACGGTTGGCCATCTGGCCACCGATGAGGCCACCACTCACACCGAGACCCGGTGAGACTTCGTGCGTTCTGAATCCACTGAGCGCCAGAAACCTCGCGAGATGACAACCGCGAGGGAAGAAAGGAAATCCGTGACCGATACGGACCTCATCACGGCTGATGCCCCCGCGAAAGATTCCGGGGCTGCCGTGAACTCCGAAAGCACATCCGAGGCCGCCGCCCCCAAGGCAGGCTCGCTGGCCACCATGGTGCTGCCGGAACTGCGTGCCCTGGCCAGCCAGGTCGGCGTCAAGGGGACGTCGGGAATGCGCAAGAACGACCTGATCGCCGCGATCCGCGAGATCCAGGGTGGCCCCCAGAACGGTGGCTCCCGCAACGGCGGTCACCAGGGCGAGGCCGCCGAGAGCCAACCCGGCGGGGCCCAGGCGGCGCCGGCCCCGGAGAAGCGCGCTGAGAAGGCGGCTGCCGACAACGCCCCGGCCGGCGAGGCGCCCGCGGCAGCCGGCGAGGCCAAGACCGACACCCGCAACGAGAACCGTGGTGAGAACCGCAACGACAACCGTGGCGACAACCGCAACGACAACCGTGGTGAGAACCGCAACGACAACCGTGGCGAGAACCGCAACGACAACCGCGACCAGGGCGACCAGGGCGACGACGGCGACGGCCGCGGCGGCCGTCGCGGCCGTAGGTTCCGCGACCGGCGGCGGCGCGGCGAGCGGGTCGGCGGAGAGGGTGGCGGCGGCGACACCGAGCTGCGGGAGGACGACGTCGTCCAGCCCGTCGCCGGAATCCTCGACGTGCTGGACAACTACGCCTTCGTCCGCACCTCCGGCTACCTGGCCGGGCCCAACGACGTCTACGTCTCGATGAACATGGTCCGCAAGAACGGGCTGCGCCGCGGCGACGCCGTCACCGGTGCCGTGCGTGTCGCCCGGGAGGGCGAGGGCGCCGGCCAGAATTCGCGCCAGAAGTTCAATCCGCTGGTCCGTCTCGACAGCGTCAACGGCGGACCGGTCGAGGCGGCCAAGAACCGCCCCGAGTTCGGCAAGCTGACTCCGCTGTATCCCAACCAGCGGCTGCGCCTGGAGACCAGTAGCGAGAAGCTGACCACCCGTGTGATCGACCTCATCATGCCGATCGGCAAGGGCCAGCGCGCGCTGATCGTCTCGCCGCCCAAGGCCGGCAAGACCACGATCATGCAGGACATCGCCAACGCGATCACCCGCAACAACCCCGAGTGCCACCTGATGGTCGTCCTGGTCGACGAGCGTCCCGAAGAGGTCACCGACATGCAGCGCTCGGTGAAGGGTGAGGTCATCGCCTCCACCTTCGACCGGCCGCCGTCAGACCACACCCAGGCCGCCGAACTGGCCATCGAGCGCGCCAAGCGTCTGGTGGAGCAGGGCAAGGATGTCGTCGTCCTGCTCGACTCGATCACCCGTCTGGGCCGCGCGTACAACAATGCCTCCCCGGCGTCCGGGCGCATCCTCTCCGGTGGTGTGGACTCCACCGCGCTCTACCCGCCCAAGCGATTCCTCGGCGCGGCGCGCAACATCGAGCACGGCGGCTCGCTGACGATCATCGCCACCGCGATGGTCGAGACCGGCTCCACCGGCGACACGGTGATCTTCGAGGAGTTCAAGGGCACGGGCAACGCCGAGCTCAAGCTCGACCGCAAGATCGCCGAGCGCCGCGTGTTCCCGGCCGTCGACGTCAACCCGTCGGGCACCCGCAAGGACGAGCTGCTCCTCTCCCCGGACGAGTTCGCGATCGTGCACAAGCTGCGCCGGGTGCTGTCCGGCCTGGACAGCCACCAGGCCATCGACCTGTTGATGAGCCAGCTGCGCAAGACCAAGACCAACTACGAGTTCCTGGTCCAGGTGTCCAAGACCGCACCGGGAATGGCCGACGTCGACTGACGTGGCGATGAATCCCGACCGAATCTGGTCCTTCGTCGACGCTCAACGAGCCGAGATCGCCGGCCTGCTGGACACGCTCGACGATCAGCAGTGGATGGCGCCATCGTTGTGTGACGGCTGGCGGGTGCGCGACGTCGCGGCCCATCTGACCCACTCGCACATGTCGCCCGCCCGGGCGATGGTCGAGGCGGTGAAGTCCGGCTTCCGGTTCGACCCTATGATCCGCCGGCTCGGTGTCGAGGACCCGCGCTCCAAGACGCAGATCGCCGAGGCGCTGCGGGGCATGGTCGGTGCCCGCAAGAAGGTCCCCGGAACCAGCGTGCAGCAACCCCTGATCGAACTCCTGGTGCATGGACAGGACATCGCGGTACCGCTCGGAATCGACCTTCCCATGCCCCCCGAGGCCGCCGCGGAGGCGGCAAACCGGTTGGCCGGCATGAAGTTTCCCATCAACGCCGCGCGGCAGTTGAACGGTGTGCGCCTGGTCGCCACTGACGCCGACTTCGCGGCCGGGGAGGGTCGCGAGGTGCGGGCCCCGATCCGTGACATCGTGATGATCCTTGCCGGGCGGGCACAGCCCTGAGATGGCCGAGACCGTCCAGCAGCTGCTCCGGGAGCGTGCCGGGGATGCCGGGCGGGCGGTCGCGTACGGCGACCGGTCCTGGACCTGGGCGCAGCATCTCGACGATGCGGCACGCGAAGCCGCCTCGCTGATCGCCCTCGCCGACCGGGACCGGCCGCTGCACGTCGGGACGCTGCTGGCCAACGGTCCGGACTTGCTGACCGCGATGGCCGCGGCGGGACTCGGCGGCTACGTGCTGGCCGGCATCAACAACACCCGACGCGGCGAGGCGCTGGCCCGCGACATCGTCCGGGCCGACTGCCAGCTGCTGCTCACCGACGCCGCCCATCGTGGCCTGCTCGACGGCCTCCACCTGCCCGGAGTTCGGATCCTCGACGTCGATTCGGCGGAATGGACCGCGCTGCTCCAGAACGCTGCGGAGCTGGTCCCGCACCGGGAGGTGTCGCCCACCGACACCTTCATGCTGATCTTCACGTCGGGCACCAGTGGCGAACCCAAAGCGGTGCGCGTCGCGCACATGATGATCCCCTTCTCGGGAACGGCTCTGGTGCAGCGGTTTTCGATCACCTCCGACGACGTCTGCTACCTGTCGATGCCGCTGTTCCACTCCAACGCGCTGCTGGCCGGCTGGTCGGTGGCGGTGACATCCGGCGCGGCCATGGCCCCGGCGACCTTCTCCGCCTCCCGCCTGCTCGACGATCTGCGCCGCTACGGCGTCACCTACCTGAATTACGTCGGCAAGCCGTTGGCATACGTGCTCGCCACGCCCGAGCGGTGCGACGACCACGACAACCCGCTGCGAGTCGCCTTCGGCAACGAGGCCGCCGAACGCGACATCGCCGAGTTCGGCCGGCGTTTCGGCTGCACGGTGTGGGACGGGTTCGGCTCCACCGAAGGCGCGGTGATCATCACCCGTGACGGCGCGTGCCCGCCCGGGTCGGTCGGGCGGGGATTTCCGGGCGTTGCCGTCTACAACCCCGAGACGCTGACCGAATGTCCCGCAGCGGTCTTCGCCGCCAACGGGGCGCTGAGCAACCCGCGGGAGGCGATCGGCGAGATCGTCAACACCACCGGCCCCGGACTGTTCGGTGGCTACTACAACGATGACGCGGCCACCGGTGAGCGCCTCCGTCAGGGGATGTACTGGTCCGGTGACCTCGCCTACCGCGACGCCGACGGCTGGATCTACCTGGCCGGCCGGACGGGGGAGTGGCTGCGGGTCGACGGCGAGAACCTGTCCTGCGCCCCTATCGAGCGGATCCTGCACCGGCTGCACCCGATCAACAGGGTCGCGGTGTACGCCGTGCCCGACGAGCTGGTCGGCGACGCGGTGATGGCGGCGATCGTGCTCCGCGACGGCGCATCGCTGAGTCCCGGCGAGTTCGCCGACTTCCTGTCAGCCCAGGCGGACCTTTCGCCCAAAGCCTGGCCCCGCTACGTCTGGATCGCCGACGATCTGCCCGTCACCGCCACCAACAAGGTCATCAAGCGCCACCTCACCGCCCAGGCCGCCCGCATTCCCCACGGAATCCTGTGGGAACGTGCCCCCAGGAGCCGCAGCTACCGGAACGTGAAAACGTGAACAGGACCGGGCCGGCGCACTGAACCCGGGCCCGCCTCCGGTTCGGGTACATCTGGCAGGGCGACCGTCGGTGTCACCGCTGGCCGGAACCGTCAGGAATTCCGGCGGGGTGCGCACCGTTCCCATCTGCGGGAGATCGACCGGCGGGTGACCGGACGGCGGGCCCGGCTCGGCTGTGCGCCGGCCGCGGCTGCAACCGTCGGGTACCCACAACGGCTCGAGATCACACCCAAGGGCCCATTTGGGCAGGTGACGGGCGAACTGGCATACTGGTGCACGTTCACCTCGGGTACCGGTTCACGTCCGCCACCGATGGGCGACCCGGCGACCAGACAAGAAGAGGACCTCATGAAAAGCGGAATTCATCCCGCCTACGTCGAGACCACCGTGGTCTGCGGCTGCGGCAACAGCTTCACGACGCGCAGCACCAAGGAGAGCGGCCACATCGTGGTCGAGGTGTGCTCGCAGTGCCACCCGTTCTACACGGGCAAGCAGAAGATCCTCGACAGCGGCGGCCGCGTGGCCCGCTTCGAGAAGCGCTACGGCAAGCGTGCCCCCAAGGCCGCCGAGTCCAGCGACAGCTAGCTTCACCGACCGACGCCCGTCGCTCGCCAGCGCGCGAGTCCGGGCGTCGGTTTGTGTCCGGGACTTCCAGACGTAAGACCGACGAGGACGGACGATGACGCAGAGCGCACCCGCTGATGCGATCGACACCGTGCTGGCTGAACACGCCGACCTCGAGCGGCAACTGTCCGACCCGGAATTGCACGCTGACACCGCCAACGCCCGACGGGTGGCCAAGCGCTTCGCCCAGGTGGCTCCGATCGCCGCGACCTACCGCAAGCTGGAGGCGGCGCGCGGCGACCTCGAGGCGGCCCGCGAACTGGCCGCCGACGATTCCTCGTTCGCCGAGGAGGTCACCGAGCTGGAGGCCAGGGTCGCCGAACTCGACGACCAACTCACCGACATGCTGGCCCCGCGGGATCCGCACGACGCCGACGACATCGTCCTCGAGGTCAAGTCCGGCGAGGGCGGCGAGGAGTCGGCGCTGTTCGCTGCCGACCTGGCCCGGATGTACATCCGGTACGCCGAACGTCGCGGATGGTCGGTGACGGTTCTCGACGAGACGTTCTCCGATCTCGGCGGCTACAAGGAAGCCACCATCTCCATCGCCTCCAAAGGGGATTCGGCCGACGGCGTGTGGTCGCGAATGAAGTGGGAAGGCGGCGTGCACCGCGTGCAACGCGTGCCCGTCACCGAATCCCAGGGGCGCGTGCACACCTCGGCCGCCGGCGTGCTGGTCTACCCGGAGCCCGACGAGGTCGAGGAGGTGCAGATCGACGAGTCCGATCTGCGCATCGACGTCTACCGGTCCTCCGGCAAGGGCGGCCAGGGTGTCAACACCACCGATTCGGCCGTGCGCATCACACACCTGCCCACCGGCATCGTTGTCACCTGCCAGAACGAGCGTTCGCAACTGCAGAACAAGGCCCGTGCAATGCAGGTCCTCGCGGCGCGGCTGCAGGCACTGGCCGAGGAGCAGGCGCAGGCGGACGCGTCGGCCGACCGGGCCAGCCAGATCCGCACCGTCGACCGCAGTGAGCGCATCCGCACCTACAACTTCCCGGAGAACCGGATCGCCGATCACCGGATCAACTTCAAGGCGCACAACCTCGATCAGGTGCTCGACGGTGACATGGACGACCTGCTCGACGCTCTGGTGGCCGCCGACAAGCAAGCCCGGCTGCAACAGGCATGACCGAAGGCGAGCGTGAGTGAGGATCGCAGCGAAGCGAGGACCGGAGCGAACGGGAGCCGAGAAATGGGCCTAGCTATTCGGGCGGCGATCGTGGCTGCCGCGGAACAGCTCTCGCAGGCGGGCATCGACTCCGCGCGAAGCGATGCCGAACTGCTCGCCGCGCACGTGGCCGGCACCGAGCGTGGTCGGCTGGCCCTGCTGGACTCCCCGGAAGTCGGCTTCTTCGAGCGTTTCGACCAGGCCGTCACGGCCCGGGCGAGCCGAATTCCCCTCCAACACATCACCGGGCGCGCGGCTTTCGGCCCGGCCGACCTGCAGGTGGGTCCAGGTGTGTTCATCCCGCGTCCCGAGACCGAATCGCTGCTCGATTGGGCTCTGCGACAACAGCTTCCGGCCCGCCCCGTGATCCTCGACCTGTGCACCGGGTCTGGCGCGCTGGCCGTCGCCCTGGCGCGCTCGCTGCCCGACGCCCGGGTGATCGGCGTGGATGACGACCCAGTGGCCCTGGACTACGCCTGCCGCAACGCCGCCGGAACCGGGGTCGAGGTGCTCAGCGGTGACGTCACCGATCCGGCCCTGCTGCCCGACCTCGACGGAGCCGTGGATCTCGTGGTGGCGAACCCGCCCTACATTCCCGAGGGCGCTGAACTGGAACCCGAAGTGGCCCGGCATGATCCGGCCCACGCCCTGTTCGGCGGCGCCGACGGCATGTCGGTGATCCGTCCGATCGTCCGTCGCGCTGCCGGCTGGCTCGTCCCTGGTGGGCTGCTGGCCGTCGAGCACGACGACACCACCGCCGCGGCCACCGTCGCGGAGATGGAGAGCGGCGCCTTCACCGACGTCACCGCCCGCCGTGACCTCACCGGACGCCCGAGGTTCGTCACCGCCCGTCGCATCCGAGGTGCCCAGTGACCCAGCTTTTCGACTGCCGTGATCCCAAGAACCGGGCCCCTGCCATCGCCGCGGCCACGTCGGCGCTGAAAAGCGGGCGGTTGGTGGTCATGCCCACCGACACCGTGTACGGCCTGGCCGCCGACGCCTTCGACAGTCCCGCCGTCGCGGCTCTGCTCGCCGCCAAAGGCCGCGGCCGAGACATGCCCGTAGGCGTGCTCGTCGGCTCCTGGCACACCATCGAAGGTCTGGTGTACTACGTTCCCGACACGGCGCGGGAGTTGATCCGTGCGTTCTGGCCGGGCGCGCTGAGTCTCGTCGTACAGCAGGCCCCGTCGCTGCAGTGGGACCTCGGCGACGCCCGCGGCACCGTGATGCTGCGGATGCCGCTGCATCCGGTGGCCCTGGAACTGCTGCGGGAGACCGGCCCGCTCGCGGTGTCCAGCGCCAACGTTTCCGGGCAGCCGCCGGCGACCACCACCCAACTGGCCCAGGCCCAACTCGGTGCCCTGGTCGACGTCTACCTCGACGGCGGCCCATCCCAGGAGCAGGCGGCCTCGACGATCGTCGACCTGACCGGCCCGGCGCCGCGCGTCCTTCGGGAGGGGCCGGTGAGCGTGGCCGCGGTCGCCTCGGTGCTCGGCGTGGAGGCGGCCGCGCTGACCGGTTCGGCGCCGTCCGTGGCGGGGTAGCGTCGGTCGGAATGGCCGGTGACTCCGTAATGCTTGCGCTCTCCGGGAGAGACGCGGGTGTCCTGCTTGCGCTCGCGGAGAGTGGCGCCGGCGTTCCGCTGCGCGAACTCGCGCTCGTCGGTCTGACCGCCGCCGCCGTCACCTACTTCGTCACCGGGGGAGTACGGGTGCTGGCCACCCGCCTGGGCGCGGTCGCCTACCCCCGCGAGCGCGACGTCCACCTGGCCCCCATCCCGAGGATGGGCGGCCTGGGCATGTACCTCGGCGTCGTCACTGCAGTCTTCCTGGCCTCCCAACTCCCGGCGCTGACCCGTGGCTTCATCTACTCTTCGGGGATGCCGGCGGTCGTGATCGCCGGTGGTCTGATCATGGGCATCGGACTGATCGACGACCGCTGGGGCCTGGACGCCCTGACCAAGTTCGCCGGGCAGATCACCGCCGCCAGCGTGCTGGTGACCATGGGCGTGGCCTGGGTGGTCCTCTACATCCCGTTCGGGTCGATCGGCACCATCGTGCTCGACCAGGTCTCGTCGATTCTGCTCACGCTCGCCCTCACCGTCGCGGTCGTGAACGCGATGAACTTCGTCGACGGGCTCGACGGTCTGGCCGCGGGGCTGGGACTGATCACCGCGATGGCGATCTGTATCTATTCGGTCGGCCTGCTCCGCGACCACGGCGGCGACGTGCTCTTCTATCCGCCGGCGGTGATCTCGGTCGTGCTTGCCGGGGCGTGTCTGGGATTCCTGCCGCACAACTTCCACCCGGCCCGGATCTTCATGGGCGACTCGGGGTCGATGTTGATCGGCCTGATGCTGGCCGCGGCGGCCACGACGGCCGCCGGCCCGATCTCCCAGAGCGCCTACGGGGCGCGCGACGTCTTCGCGCTGCTCTCGCCATTCCTGTTGGTCGCGGCAGTGGTCTTCGTGCCGGCGCTGGACATGCTGCTGGCGATCGTGCGCCGTACACGCGCGGGGCGCAGCCCGTTCAGTCCGGACAAGATGCACCTGCACCACCGCCTTCTGCAGATCGGGCACTCGCACCGCCGCGCGGTACTGCTGATCTATCTGTGGGTGGGCCTCATCGCCCTGGGGGTGGCGAGCACCATTTTCTTCGACCCCCGCTACACCGGGGCCGTCATGCTGGCGGCCGTTGCGGTGGCCGTCGTCGTCACCGTCATCCCGTTGATCCGGGGTGACGACATGGACGACGACGACGAACTGACCCTCCTGCGAGACAGCATTTACGGCCACCCCTACGACGGCAAGTAGTAGGCCGTTTAGGCCGGTTTACCATGTGGTACGGTGCTGCTGAACCTGGGGAACCGCACGGGTTTACCGGTTCGGCGCGCGGGCTTGGACAGCCGTTTCCCGCCGATTCAGATGACACGATTGTGGGTGAGGTGTGTGACGACGCCAGCGCCAGAAGCGCCGTTGGTGTTTCCCTCCGTCGCCTTCCGGCCGATGCACCTGCTCGCGGTCTGCGCGGCGCTCACCGCACTGGCGATCGGGCTGTCGGCGTGGGCCGGCCACATCATGTTCGGAGTGTTCTTCGGGGTCGGCCTGACACTGGGCCTCATCAACGCGCTGCTGGTTCAACGGTCGGTGGCGGCGATCACCGCCGACGCCCATCCGCTGAAGCGCAAGATGGCGGTCAATTCCGCCACCCGCCTGCTGATCATCACCGCGATCGGGTTGACGATCGCGTGGGTGTTCCGGCCGATGGGTCTCGGTGTCGTTTTCGGGCTCGCCCTCTTCCAGGTCGTGCTGGTGCTGAGCACCGCCTTACCGGTCTGGAAGAAGATCCGGACCGGTGACGCCGACAATTCGCCTATTCCCGCCTCAATTCCCGCCGAGATACCCAAGGATTGAGCACCATGACCGAACAGATCCTCGCCGAGGGCGCCATCGAGGTCGGCCACCACACCACGGCCACCTGGCTGGGCATGACGGTGAACACCGATACCGTCTACGCCACCGCGCTGGCGGCGGCCATCACCATCGCGCTCGCGTTCTTCTTGCGCGCCAAGGTCACCTCCACCGGAGAGCCCAGCGGCGTACAGCTGTTCTGGGAGGCCATCACCATCCAGATGCGCGGCCAGATCGAGCAGGCGATCGGCATGAAGATCGCCCCGTTCGTGCTGCCGCTGGCGGTCACGCTGTTCGTCTTCATCCTCATCGCCAACTGGATCTCCGTGCTGCCGGTGCAGTACGGCACCGCCGACGGCGGCACCCATGAGCTGCTCAAGCCGCCGGCCTCCGACATCAACTTCGTGCTCGCGCTCGCGCTGTTCGTGTTCCTCTGCTACCACGCCGCCGGCATCTGGCGCCGTGGCCTCCTCGGCCACCCGCTCAAGGTGCTCAAGGGGCACGTGGCCTTCCTGGCCCCCATCAACATCGTCGAAGAGATCGCCAAGCCGATCTCGCTGTCCCTCCGACTTTTCGGCAACATCTTCGCCGGCGGCATCATGGTGGCCCTGATCGCGCTTTTCCCGCCGTACATCATGTGGGCGCCGAACGCGATCTGGAAGACCTTCGACCTCTTCGTCGGCCTCATCCAGGCGTTCATCTTCAGCCTGCTGACGATTCTGTACTTCAGCCAGTCCATGGAACTGGATGAGGAGCACCACTGAGCGTCTCCAGATAGCGCGTAATCCATCACGAACTACCCACTCACCTGGTAGGAGTCCTACCAGCAATCAAGGAGGAAATTAGGAATGGCAGCAGACCCCACCATCATTTCCGGCGCCCTGATCGGCGGCGGGCTCATCCTCGGCGGCGGTGCCATCGGCGCCGGCATCGGCGACGGTATCGCCGGTAACGCACTGATCTCCGGCATCGCCCGGCAGCCCGAGGCCCAGGGCCGGCTTTTCACCCCGTTCTTCATCACCGTCGGTCTGGTGGAAGCGGCCTACTTCATCAACCTGGCGTTCATGGCGCTGTTCGTGTTCGCCACGCCCGGCGCGTCCTAGTCCGCCATGGGGGACCCAAGCGTCACCGTGTTGGCGGCTGAGGAGGGTGGCGGAACGTCCAACTTCCTCATCCCCAACGGCACCTTCTTCTTCGTGCTGGCCATCTTCTTGATCGTGCTCGGCGTGATCGGCAAGTTCGTCGTGCCGCCGGTCCAGAAGGTGCTCGGTGAGCGTGAGCGCATGATCGCGCAGACCGCTGCGGAGAACCGCCGGGCCGCCGAGCAGGAGGCGGCCGCGGAGGCCGACTACAACTCGGAACTCGCGGCCGCGCGCTCGGAGGCGTCCGCCATCCGGGATGCCGCACGGTCGGAGGGCCGTGAGGTCGTCGACGATTCGCGGGCGCGGGCCAATGAGGACGTCGCGGGCATTCTGCAAGAGGCCAACGACGAACTCAAGGTGCAGAGCGACTCGATCGCCCCGACCCTGCGCGCCTCGGTGGAGACCCTGTCGGAGACGCTCGCCACCCGCGTGGTGGGCGCTCCGGTCGGCAAGAGCACGCCGGATTCATCGGCGTACACCTACACGGTTTCGGAAGGCTGATCACCGTTGTCAACCTTTATCGGGCAGCTCGTCGGGTTCGCCGTCATCGTTTGGTTCATCGCCAAATACGTGGCGCCGCCGGTGCGCAAGCTGATGGCCGACCAGAAAGCGGCCGTCCGCACCCAGCTTGAGGAGAGCGCCAAGGCCACCCAGCGGCTGGCTGCGGCCGACCAGTACCACGCCAAGCGGGTCGACGAGGGCAAGGCCGAAGGCCGGGAGATCGTTGAGGAGGCGCGTACCGACTCGGTGCGGATCGCCGAGCAGATGCGGGTACAGGCCGGCGTGGAAGCCGAACGGATCAGAGTTCAAGGCGGCCAGCAGGTTTCGCTGCTGCGTTCTCAGCTGATCCGGCAGCTTCGCGGTGACCTCGGCGTCGAGTCGGTCCAGCGGGCCACCCATCTGGTCAAGGCCTATGTGTCCGACTCGGGGGCGCAGTCGTCCACGGTGGACCGGTTCCTCGACGAGCTGGACTCCATGGCACCCGCGGCGTTCGCTCCCGAGGTGGCCTCCACCAACATGCGCTCGGCCAGCCGCGACGCTCAGGCCGCCGTGGTCGCGCGGTTCGACGCGCTGTCCGGCTCGCTGGGCTCCGGTGACCTCTCCACGCTGTCCGACGAACTCGTCGCGGTCGACAACCTGCTCCTGCGCGAGCCGATTCTGGCCCGCCACCTCGCGGAGGCGACCGGTGAGGCCGAGGCCAAAAAGCAACTACTGCAGCGGCTTCTCGGCGGCAAGGTCGGGTCGACGACACTTGATCTGCTCGAAACCGCCGTGTCCGCGCGCTGGTCCAAGACCGGCGACTTCATCGGTGCCGTCGAATATGTCGCCCGGCTGAGCCTGCTGGCAAAGGCCGAGCGAGAGGGCCAGGCCGACGATGTCGCCGAGCAGCTGTTCCGCTTCAGCCGGATCTTGGAGGCCGAACCGCAGTTGACGACGCTGCTCGGGGACTACTCCCGGCCAGCGGCCGAACGGGTTTCGTTGTTGCGCAACGTTCTCGACCGCGCCAGCGGAGCCAACCCGACGGCGGCCGCTCTGCTCAGCCAGACCGTCGAGTTGCTACGCGGTGAGCGGGCCGATGAGGCCGTGCAGGATCTTGCCGAGCTCGCTATCGCGAGGCGTGGTGAGGTGGTCGCTGAGGTCGGTGCGGCAGCGGACCTGAGCGACAGCCAGCGTCGCCGGCTCACCGAGATCCTCAGCCGCATCTACCACACCCCCGTCTCTGTGCAGCTCACGGTGAATCCCGCGCTGCTGGGCGGCCTCTCGGTCGCCATCGGAGACGAGGTCATCGACGGAACGCTGTCATCCCGGCTGGACGCTGCGGCCACCAAGCTGCCCGACTAACCACCCCCAAGAGACACTCAAGCCTCACCCAAGACAAGAAGGCAGGAAGACGAAAAGCCATGGCAGAGTTGACAATCTCCGCTTCCGACATCCAGGGCGCCATCGAGAACTACGTTTCGAGCTTCGAGGCGGGAACCGGCCGCGAGGAGGTCGGTACCGTCATCGACACCGGTGACGGCATCGCTCACGTCGAGGGCCTTCCCTCGGCGATGACTCAGGAACTCCTGGAGTTCGCCGGCGGCGTTCTCGGTGTCGCGCTGAACCTCGACGAGCACAGCATCGGCGCGGTCATCCTCGGTGAGTCCGACAAGATCGAGGAGGGCCAGCAGGTCCGTCGCACCGGCGAGGTGCTCTCGGTGCCGGTCGGTGACGAGTTCCTCGGCCGCGTGGTCAACCCGTTGGGCCAGCCGATCGACGGCCGCGGCGAGATCACCGCTGAAACCCGCCGCGCGCTCGAGTTGCAGGCCCCCTCGGTGGTGCAGCGCCAGAGCGTGAGCGAGCCGCTGCAGACCGGCATCAAGGCCATCGACGCCATGACGCCGATCGGCCGCGGCCAGCGCCAGCTGATCATCGGCGACCGCAAGACCGGTAAGACCGCCGTGTGCGTCGACACCATCCTCAACCAGCGCGAGAACTGGGAGACCGGCGATCCGAGCAAGCAGGTCCGCTGCGTCTACGTCGCCGTCGGCCAGAAGGGCACCACCATCGCCAGCGTGCGGCGCGCGCTGGAAGAAGGGGGCGCGATGGATTACACGACCATCGTGGCCGCGCCCGCCTCGGATTCACCCGGCTTCAAATGGCTTGCGCCCTACACGGGTTCGGCCATCGCCCAGCACTGGATGTATGCGGGCAAGCACGTGCTGATCGTCTTCGACGACCTCACCAAGCAGGCTGAGGCCTACCGCGCGATCTCGCTGCTGCTGCGCCGCCCGCCGGGCCGCGAAGCCTACCCCGGCGACGTGTTCTACCTGCACTCACGGCTCCTGGAGCGCTGCGCAAAGCTCTCCGACGAGCTTGGCGGCGGTTCGATGACCGGCCTGCCGATCATCGAGACCAAGGCCAACGACATCTCGGCCTACATTCCCACCAACGTCATCTCGATCACCGACGGCCAGTGCTTCCTGGAGACCGACCTGTTCAACCAGGGCGTGCGGCCGGCCATCAACGTCGGTGTCTCGGTGTCCCGTGTGGGTGGCGCCGCCCAGATCAAGGCGATGAAGGAGGTGGCCGGCTCGCTGCGCCTGGACCTGTCGCAATACCGCGAGCTGGAGTCCTTCGCGGCGTTCGCCTCCGACCTCGACGAGGCCTCAAAGGCGCAGCTGTCTCGTGGTGCTCGGCTGGTTGAACTGCTCAAGCAGCCCCAGTACAGCCCGCTGCCGGTCGAGGAGCAGGTGGTCGCGATCTTCCTGGGCACCAAGGGCCATCTGGACTCGGTTCCGGTCGCCGACGTCTCCCGCTTCGAGGCGGAGTTCCTCGAGCACCTGCGGGGTGGCGACTCCGGGATCCTGAGCGACATCAAGACCACCCAGAAGCTCAGCGAGGAGACCGAGGAGGCCCTCAATAAGGCGGTCCTCTCCTTCAAGCACGGCTTCGCAACCACCGATGGCAGCTCGGTGATTCCTGAGGAGAACATCGCTCCGCTCGACGAGGCCGACCTCGAGAGGGAGACCGTCCAGGTTCGTAAGCCCGCACCGAAGAAGAAGTAATGGCAGCAACACTTCGCGAACTTCGCGGGCGCATCCGTTCGGCCTCGGCGATCAAGAAGATCACCAAGGCCCAGGAGTTGATCGCCACCTCACGAATCGCCAAGGCCCAGGCCAGGGTTGAGGAGGCACGCCCGTACTCGGTGGAGATCACCAGCATGCTGACCGATCTGGCGGCCGAGGCCGCACTCGATCATCCGCTGCTGGTGGAGCACGAGAGCCCGAGGCGGGCCGCTGTCCTGGTGGTGTCGTCGGATCGCGGCCTGTGCGGCGCCTACAACGCCAACGTGCTGCGCCGCGCTGAGGAGCTCATCGCCCTGCTGCGCCAGGAGGGCAAGACACCGATCCTGTATGTGGTGGGCCGGAAAGCTTTGAGCTACTTCGGCTTCCGCAACTGGAACATCACCGAATCGTGGATCGGGTTCTCCGAGAAGCCGACCTACGAACACGCCCAGGAGATCGCGGGCGCGTTGGTGCAGACGTTCCTGGCCGGCGCGGACGACGAGGGGGATGACCCGGGCGCGGACAACGTCCTCGGGGTCGACGAACTGCACATCGTCTACACCGAATTCCGGTCGATGCTGTCCCAGAACGCCGAGGCGCGCCGGATCGCCCCGATGGTCGTCGAGTACGTCGAGGAGGTCGAGACCGGGCCGAAGACCCTGTTCTCCTTCGAACCCGACGCCACGACGCTGTTCGACAACCTGCTCCCGCGCTACGTGACGACCCGGATCTACGCCGCGTTGCTGGAAGCGGCGGCGTCGGAGTCGGCATCGCGGCGGCGTGCCATGAAGGCGGCCACCGACAACGCCGACGATCTGATCAAGATCCTCACTCTGATGGCCAACCGTGAGCGGCAGGCCAAGATCACCCAGGAAATCAGCGAAATCGTCGGTGGCGCAAACGCTCTCGCCGACGCCACCAAGTAGACCCCAAGCGGCACCAGGAAACGAAGAGGACCATGACCGTCACCTATGAGAGCGACACCGCCCACTCCAGCAACAGCAACGACAAGGCCGGCCGCGTGGTTCGCGTCACCGGCCCCGTCGTCGACGTGGAGTTCCCCCGTGGGTCGGTCCCCGAACTGTTCAACGCGCTTCATGCGGACATCACGTTCGGCTCGCTGGCCAAGACGCTGACCCTCGAGGTCGCCCAGCACCTCGGAGAGAACCTGGTGCGCTGCATCTCCATGCAGCCCACCGACGGCCTGGTGCGCGGGGTCGAGGTCACCGACACCGGCGCGTCGATCTCCGTTCCGGTCGGCGACGGCGTCAAGGGCCACGTGTTCAACGCCCTCGGCCAGTGCCTCGACGAGCCGGGCTACGGCAAGGACTTCGAGCACTGGTCGATCCACCGCCGCCCGCCGGCTTTCGACCAACTCGAGCCCCGCACCGAGGTTCTCGAGACCGGTCTGAAGGTCGTCGACCTGCTGACCCCGTACGTGCGCGGCGGCAAGATCGCCCTGTTCGGCGGCGCCGGCGTGGGCAAGACCGTGCTCATCCAGGAGATGATCAACCGCATCGCCCGCAACTTCGGCGGCACGTCGGTGTTCGCCGGCGTGGGGGAGCGCACCCGCGAGGGCAACGACCTCTGGGTCGAACTCGCCGACGCCAACGTGCTCAAGGACACCGCCCTGGTGTTCGGTCAGATGGACGAGCCGCCGGGCACCCGTATGCGTGTCGCCCTGTCCGCGCTGACCATGGCGGAGTACTTCCGCGACGAGCAGGGCCAGGACGTGCTGCTGTTCATCGACAACATCTTCCGGTTCACCCAGGCAGGCTCCGAAGTCTCCACGCTGCTGGGCCGCATGCCCTCGGCCGTGGGCTACCAGCCGACTCTTGCCGACGAGATGGGTGAGCTGCAGGAACGCATCACCTCCACCCGCGGTCGCTCCATCACCTCGATGCAGGCCGTGTACGTGCCCGCCGACGACTACACCGACCCGGCTCCGGCCACCACGTTCGCGCACCTCGACGCGACGACGGAGCTCTCCCGCGCGGTGTTCTCCAAGGGCATCTTCCCGGCGGTGGACCCGCTGGCCTCCAGCTCGACCATTCTCGACCCCGCGGTCGTGGGCGATGAGCACTACCGCGTCGCGCAAGAGGTCATCCGGATCCTGCAGCGCTACAAGGACCTTCAGGACATCATCGCCATCCTCGGTATCGACGAGCTCTCCGAAGAGGACAAGCAGCTGGTGAACCGGGCGCGGCGCATCGAGCGCTTCCTCAGCCAGAACATGATGGCCGCCGAGCAGTTCACCGGCCAGCCCGGTTCGACCGTTCCGGTCAAGGAGACCGTCGAGGCGTTCGACAAGCTCACCAAGGGCGATTTCGACCACGTTCCCGAGCAGGCGTTCTTCCTCATCGGCGGCCTGGACGATCTGGCGAAGAAGGCCGAAAGCTTCGGCGTCACGCTGTGATGAGCGCTTGCGCGAAGAACGAATGGGCTGTGATGAGCGCTTGCGCGAAGAACGAACGGGCTGTGATGAGCGCTTGCGCGAAGAACGAATGGGCTGTGATGAGCGCTTGCGCGAAGAACGAACGGGTTGAGTTGAGCGCTCGCCGACCCCGAGAGGTGATGTGAGATGGCCGAATTGGACGTTGCGATCGTCGCCGTCGAACGCAAGATCTGGTCAGGCAAGGGAACGTTCCTGTTCACGCGGACCACGTCGGGCGAGATCGGCATCCTGCCGCACCACATACCCATGGTGGCGCAGCTGGTCGACGACGCCGTCGTACGCGTGGAGCGGGAGGGTGAGGACGACCTTCGCATCGCCGTGCACGGTGGCTTCATGTCGGTGACCGAAGCCGGGGTGAAGATCCTCGCCGAGGACGCCGAGTTCGAGTCAGAGATCGATGCGGACGAGGCCAAGGAGGATGCCGCCTCCGACGATCCCAGGACCGCCGCTCGCGGCCGGGCGCGTCTGCGGGCGCTGGGTCAACTGGACTGAGCCGCCGATGAGCGCGTCGATGGCAATCATGGTCGCGCTGGTCGCCGTTCTGCTGGCCGTCGTTCTGGCCCTCAGCTTCCGGCTGTGGAAAATGGGGCAGGGCGGTACACCCGCCATTCTTCGTGACCTGCCCGCGGTCGGTGGTCACGGCTGGCGTCACGGTGTGATCCGTTACCGCGGCGATGAGGCGCGGTTCTACCGGCTGAGCAGCCTGCGGCTCTGGCCGGACCGGCGGTTGACCCGCCGCGGTCTGGAGGTGCTCTCCCGCCGAGCGCCGCGGGGCGACGAGTTCGACATCATGACCGACGAGATCGTGGTACTCGAACTCCAGGACGCCACCGGAAGCCAGGTGCGCGGTTACGAAATGGCTTTGGACCGTGGGGCATTGACGGCGTTCCTGTCGTGGGTGGAGTCCCGGCCGTCGCCACGGGCGCGCCGGCCTATCCTCTAGGCGCCGGAAGGCTTTTCGCGATCACCGGGTGCAATTGGCGTGCTCCTCGGCGCGGCTCTTCGCCGCTTGATCGTCGCACGCCGGATTGACTTGGCGTGCTCCTCAGCGCGGCTCTTCGCCGCTTGATCGTCGCACGCCGCCGGGTTGCCAGAGCACGTCGCCGTCCGGGTTGGCCACCCGAGACAGGATGAACAGCAGATCCGAGAGCCGGTTGAGGTAGCGCGCCGGCAGTGCGCTGACCGTATCCGGGTAAGCCCTCACCGCGATCCAGGCCGACCGCTCCGCGCGCCGGGTCACCGTCCGGGCGACATGCAGCAGCGCCGACAACGGCGTTCCGCCCGGCAGGATGAACGAGTTCAACGGCGGCAACGACTCGTTGAACTCATCACACCACTTCTCCAGCCGTTCGATGTAGGCCTCGGTGATCCGCAACGGCGGATGCTTCGGGTCCTCAACCACCGGAGTGGACAGGTCGGCGCCGGCGTCGAACAGGTCGTTCTGGATCTGGACCAGCACCGACCGCAGCGGCTCCTCGGGCCGGCCCACCGCCACCACGACGCCCAGGGCGGCGTTCGCCTCGTCGCAGTCGGCGTAGGCGATCAGTCGGGCGTCGTCCTTCTCCACTCGCGAGAAATCGCTCAGACTCGACGTGCCGTCGTCGCCGGTGCGGGTATATATGCGGGTCAGGTGCACTCCCATGGCTGTCAACCTACCGCGCCGACGACGGAGGAATCCCGGCGCGACTGCTCTAAACTGACTCCCCGTGGGCGAGCGCTTTCTGGTGACCGGCGGTAACCGGTTGTCCGGCGAGGTCCATGTCACCGGCGCCAAGAACAGCGTGCTCAAGCTGATGGCGGCCAGTCTGCTCGCCGAGGGCACCACCACCATCACCAACTGTCCCGACATCCTCGACGTGCCGTTGATGGCCGAGGTTCTGCGGGGACTCGGCGCGAATGTCGAACTCGACGGCTCGGTCGTGCGGATCACCTCGCCCGACGAACCCAAGTACGAGGCGGACTTCGCCGCGGTTCGGCAGTTCCGCGCGTCGGTGTGCGTGCTGGGTCCCCTCGTCGGCCGGTGCAAGCGCGCCCGGGTGGCGCTTCCCGGCGGCGACGCGATCGGATCGCGGCCCCTCGACATGCATCAGTCGGGCCTGCGCCAACTCGGGGCGGAATGCTCGATCGAACACGGCTGCGTCGTCGCCTCGGCCGAGCATCTCCGTGGAGCCGAGATTCAACTTGAGTTCCCCTCGGTCGGCGCGACGGAGAACATCCTGATGGCGGCGGTCGTGGCTGAGGGAGTGACCACCATCCACAACGCCGCGCGTGAGCCGGACGTCGTGGACCTGTGCGAGATGCTCAACCAGATGGGCGCACAGATCAAGGGCGCCGGCACCTCCACGCTCACCATCACCGGCGTGCCGAAGTTGCATCCCACCGAACATCGGGTGATCGGCGACCGGATCGTCGCGGCGACGTGGGGAATCGCAGCTGCGATGACCCGCGGGGACATCTCGGTCACCGGCGTCGACCCGGGCCACCTCCAGTTGGTGTTGCACAAACTGCATGACGCGGGCGCCACCGTCACCCAGCACGACAACGGCTTCCGGGTGGTTCAGTACGAGCGCCCCAAGGCCTGCAACGTGGCGACTCTGCCGTTCCCCGGTTTCCCGACGGACCTGCAGCCGATGGCGATCGCGCTGGCATCCATCGCCGACGGCACGTCGATGATCACCGAGAACGTCTTCGAGGCACGGTTCCGATTCGTCGAGGAGATGATCCGTCTGGGCGCCGACGCGCGGACCGACGGCCACCATGCGGTGGTCCGCGGCATCCCGCAGCTGTCCAGCGCCCCGGTCTGGTCCTCCGACATCAGGGCCGGTGCCGGCCTGGTGCTGGCGGGCCTGGTCGCCGACGGAGAGACCGAGGTGCACGACGTCTTCCACATCGACCGCGGGTACCCGACCTTCGTCGAGGACCTGCAGGTTTTGGGTGCGGAAATAGAACGGGTACACTAGGCGTTACCCAGCAGGCACCGGATTCATCCGGTACCCGTTCGGGGGCCTTCAAACCCCCGATTTGACTGGGTCCCATCGGAAGACTTAGGCTGGCAGGGTTGCCCTGCGAGCAGGTCAACGAGGGTGTGTTGTTTGAGAACTCAATAGTGTGTTTGGTGGTTTTTGTTTGTTGTTTTTTGTTTTTGTTGCTTCTGGCGCCCCCGTGTCAGAGGTGATGTTTTTTGGCCA